>Ga0079998_112403_pt1 | contig 59951 bp, 46 predicted proteins | sample PerSpoBPS_BMetaG_FD_69201 | JGI IMG/M metagenome (GOLD analysis project Ga0079998, IMG submission 69201) | Thermal spring microbial communities from Yellowstone National Park, Wyoming, USA - Perpetual Spouter B (PS_B) MetaG (SPADES assembly)... | ecosystem: Environmental > Aquatic > Thermal...
CACGGCGTTCCTGCTTCGCGAGGAACCCGACGACAAACTGGATTTGGATTTCCTCGTTTCAATGCCACCACGGCGTTCCTGCTTCTGTTTACTGGCTCGACAACTACCTAGCCTCCCGCGGGGTTTCAATGCCACCACGGCGTTCCTGCTTCCGGAGTGGAGGCGGCAGTGGAGGAGCTGACTTCTTCCCGTTTCAATGCCACCACGGCGTTCCTGCTTCCATTTGAGGTCCCAACGGACGAGATTCCCCGCGCCTGGGTTTCAATGCCACCACGGCGTAGGCGCTTCCGCACAAGGCCCTCATCCCTGGTCAGTGTTTCAATGCCACCACGGCGTTCCTGCTTCCCCTTCTGGGATCTCCACGTCCTCCAGGACTTCCGCAGTTTCAATGCCACCACGGCGTTCCTGCTTCTCCCCATCGCCCTCGCCTTGCTGCGCACGCATTTGCCGTTTCAATGCCACCACGGCGTTCCTGCTTCGTTGGCCAGTTTCGGCTCATCGTCCTCGTGGATCGTTGGTTTCAATGCCACCACGGCGTTCCTGCTTCCTGGATGAGCTTGGCCTGTTGCGGGATCCAGAGCGGGTTTCAATGCCACCACGGCGTTCCTGCTTCTAAGCATCCGTTCCAAGTGTTGCGGCAATTGCGTGGCGTTTCAATGCCACCACGGCGTTCCTGCTTCCATATCGTGGGCTACCTGAAGTGGGAGGATTTCTTGCGTTTCAATGCCACCACGGCGTTCCTGCTTCCGGGCGCGTATCTACGCGCCCTGGAGCACCTTCCCGGGTTTCAATGCCACCACGGCGTTCCTGCTTCGTCTTCCTCCCCGGGAAGCCGGAGATCGAGGAGGCCGTTTCAATGCCACCACGGCGTTCCTGCTTCCCGGGGCTTCCCGTGCGCCGTCTGCGGGCGACCCGGGTTTCAATGCCACCACGGCGTTCCTGCTTCCTGTTCCAGGTCCTCACGGCGTCCTTTGTCACCCTGCTGTTTCAATGCCACCACGGCGTTCCTGCTTCTGAAGAAGCGAGTGCGTCTGATCATCACCAAACACCTGTTTCAATGCCACCACGGCGTTCCTGCTTCCCGTTCTTCTACCCGCCCGGGATCTGGCATGCCATGGTTTCAATGCCACCACGGCGTTCCTGCTTCTCCTTCCGGATCCCGTCGGACGCGTCCCCCTCCGGCAGTTTCAATGCCACCACGGCGTTCCTGCTTCCCGCAGGCCCGCCGCTTCTGGGTCGTCTGCCCCAGCTGGTTTCAATGCCACCACGGCGTTCCTGCTTCGTCGTATAGCGGCACCGTTTCCGGGAGGTGGCTCGAGTTTCAATGCCACCACGGCGTTCCTGCTTCGAGGCGGCGGATGCGGATGTGGCGGCCCAGGAGGCCCGTTTCAATGCCACCACGGCGTTCCTGCTTCGCATCTCCGGCCGCCCGATTCTCCCCTCGATGTAGTGTTTCAATGCCACCACGGCGTTCCTGCTTCTGTAAAGCAGTAGTAGTAGCGAAAGTGTCTCAAAGATGTTTCAATGCCACCACGGCGTTCCTGCTTCCTGCACGATCCGAACAGCCGCTTCCTGGACCTCCTGAGTTTCAATGCCACCACGGCGTTCCTGCTTCCTGCTACGTGATCAGGGCAAATATGAAACGTGACGACGCGTTTCAATGCCACCACGGCGTTCCTGCTTCCTCGTCCAGCTCGGTGACCACGTCGACGTTCGGAATGGTTTCAATGCCACCACGGCGTTCCTGCTTCCCCACACGCTGGGCCGCCTCCCTCCACTCGGGGATGCGGTTTCAATGCCACCACGGCGTTCCTGCTTCCGGCTCGTAGATCCGCTGCAGGGCCGCCACGGTGGTATAGGTTTCAATGCCACCACGGCGTTCCTGCTTCCGTGGCCGGGTAGGGCTGGACGTCGATCACATAGGGCGTTTCAATGCCACCACGGCGTTCCTGCTTCCCGATGTGAAGCTGGGGCCGGGGGTGGTCCTGGTCGGTTTCAATGCCACCACGGCGTTCCTGCTTCCTGCTCGAGAAGCGAAAGCAGAACCTGGAGCGCCTTAGTTTCAATGCCACCACGGCGTTCCTGCTTCCACCTTCTCCGGCTCTGGCTGCACTGGCTGCTTCTGGTTTCAATGCCACCACGGCGTTCCTGCTTCGTTATTGCGTACCTCGCGTGGGAGCACCTGATCATCATGTTTCAATGCCACCACGGCGTTCCTGCTTCCAGGCCGACCGGAACCCGAAGGCGGCCCAGGACGCCGTTTCAATGCCACCACGGCGTTCCTGCTTCATGGAGTTAGGATCTGCTGGGGGTGATTGATGCTGAGTTTCAATGCCACCACGGCGTTCCTGCTTCGCCTTCATGATGCTGGCCTACTCCGTTGCGGTGTCCCGTTTCAATGCCACCACGGCGTTCCTGCTTCCGACGTAGGCCTCCGCCTTGCGGGGATCGATGTTGTGTTTCAATGCCACCACGGCGTTCCTGCTTCGTCACAAAAGCGAGGAGCACGTGTGGCTCAACCTCAGTTTCAATGCCACCACGGCGTTCCTGCTTCCTGCGAAGCGGGCGCGGGAGCCTCCCCCTCCCCCTGGTTTCAATGCCACCACGGCGTTCCTGCTTCGATCCTCGATCTAACCCTCACTGGCGAGTTTTCCACGTTTCAATGCCACCACGGCGTTCCTGCTTCCCCGCTGTCGTAGAGCTGGAGGAACAGATTGAACAGCGTTTCAATGCCACCACGGCGTTCCTGCTTCGCTCAGGAAGATCTTGAAGCTGCCGTCGACGTAGCCCGTTTCAATGCCACCACGGCGTTCCTGCTTCTTGTCCCGAACCGTGGCGATAACGTTGGAGATCGCCGTTTCAATGCCACCACGGCGTTCCTGCTTCCCCTTCTGGGATCTCCACGTCCTCCAGGACTTCCGCAGTTTCAATGCCACCACGGCGTTCCTGCTTCCTCGCGCCTCTCGTGGAGGCGCCCGAAGTAGAGGTCGGTTTCAATGCCACCACGGCGTTCCTGCTTCGGGTAGGGCTAGGGAGCTCCCAGTGCGCCCGCCAGTGTTTCAATGCCACCACGGCGTTCCTGCTTCGGGACCTGGTCGTTTGTCCGCGCGACGCAGTCCAACGGTTTCAATGCCACCACGGCGTTCCTGCTTCCATGTAGATACAAATACTCGCTACAAGGACTGGCTGGGTTTCAATGCCACCACGGCGTTCCTGCTTCGAGTAGCCGGGGCTACTCCCGCGGCCAGGCGGGGCCGTTTCAATGCCACCACGGCGTTCCTGCTTCGGTCGCCTCCCCCTCATATTCCCGCGTTGGAACAACGTTTCAATGCCACCACGGCGTTCCTGCTTCTCGGCTCCCAGCACATCTGGGAGCGCAACGATGTGCAGTTTCAATGCCACCACGGCGTTCCTGCTTCGAGATCTTCGCCCATCTGCCCGAGATGTGCCGAAAGGGTTTCAATGCCACCACGGCGTTCCTGCTTCACCTTGCACTGTCCCATCTGCCGTTCGATCCCGCCACCGTTTCAATGCCACCACGGCGTTCCTGCTTCGCCATTGAGCAGGCAATGCAGGAGATGGGAATAATAGTTTCAATGCCACCACGGCGTTCCTGCTTCGTTACCGTTTCCGGTTTGGATTTATCGTTACTGGATGTTTCAATGCCACCACGGCGTTCCTGCTTCGCCCAATCTTCTCCACGACTATGCAATCCTCTACCGCTGTTTCAATGCCACCACGGCGTTCCTGCTTCTTCTGCCTGACTGGCAGGTCGTGGTGCTGGCGGCGGGTTTCAATGCCACCACGGCGTTCCTGCTTCGCCGATCTCGTTCGAGGGGTATCAGCGCCTCGAGCTCCGTTTCAATGCCACCACGGCGTTCCTGCTTCACGACTTCGTTCAGAGCCTCCACCGGATTCGCCGCATGTTTCAATGCCACCACGGCGTTCCTGCTTCCTGTTTTAGCAGTTTCTGCAAATGCTATTTACCTCAGTTTCAATGCCACCACGGCGTTCCTGCTTCGCGGGGCGATCCGGTGAGGCATCCGGGGTCTTCTTCGGGTTTCAATGCCACCACGGCGTTCCTGCTTCCAGGGCCGCCAGGGCTTCCGGGGAGATCTGGATGCGGTTTCAATGCCACCACGGCGTTCCTGCTTCGGCCCTGTTAGCCATAGAGTGCCCGCTTGGTGGATGGGGTTTCAATGCCACCACGGCGTTCCTGCTTCCCTATTATACCACAGGGTGGTGGACTTTTGTCAAGTCCGGGACGGGACATCGAAGGGGATGGGGATCGTTGGGTTCGAACATCGGTCGGTTTCGACGGCTCCTTCGCCCCTTCCCCGTCCATCCCACCATCGGAGGTCCGCGGAAGCCTTTTCCGAACCCTCGATCATTTGCCCGTTCCACAGCCTCGAAGGGTAGTCTTCTTGAAGACAAATGGATCAAAGAGTGAGAGTTCTGTTGCGCCGAGATGCGTCATTGGATTCCTCTTCCGCGGACCCCCGATCGCCGGATTTCCCATGGGGGTCCGCGGACGATTTTTGAGCGGGGTGGACGCACGTGCGAGGGGCGGGGGTTCAGGCCTCGGCCTCCGGCTCCGGGCGCTCCTCCTCCCGGAGGGCCCGCGCCTGGCCCATCCCCATCCCGGTCAGGATCCCCACCCCCGCATACCGGGCGAACTCCGCCAGCAGGTGCACCATCGCCTGCAGATACCGATCCTCCCCCAGCACCCGATATCTCACCCGCCCCACGCACCCGATGCGCACCCCCTCCTTCACCCGCACCGCCCGGCTCGACAGATCGAACCGCGCCACCCCCACCCGCGCCGCCACCATCTCCCGCAAGGCCTCCGGCAGCACCGCCGGCGCAAACCGGTTCCACTTCTCCATCAAATGCCCGAACACCGCCTCCGGAACCGGCAGCGGGTTCCACCGCTCCCCGTCCCGAAAGGCCGTCGGCGAGGTGAACTGCAAGGCCACCTCCCGGGGCCACGCCCGCGGCGTCCGCCCATACCGCGCGATCAGCTCCTCATACGTCGTCCACCCCGCCCACGGATCCCCCTCCCGGATCACCCGCTCCACCCGGAAGGGGACGCCCTCCAGCTCGATCCGCTCCCCCTCCCCCCACAGGGCGCCCCCCTCCGGATCGATGAGCGGGGCCAGCTCCGGCCGATAGGCCGTCACCCGCAGGCGATACACCCGCCCCGGATCCACCGCCTCCCCCTCCCGAGGCCCCATCAGGGTGGAGCAGGTGAGGCCCGACGGCCCCTCCGCCTCATGCACCTCCCCGGCCCGCGCCGCATCCCGTTCCGCCAGCCGCCGCAGCACCGCCCCATACACCGCGTAGCCCAGCCAGCGGGGCAACGAGGCGGCCCGCTCCGGCCGCACCTCCCACACGACGCTGATCAGATCCATCGCGCTCCCCTCCTGCCGCTGGATGCCTTCGTCCCGACCGCCGCCGACGCCCGCGGGCGCCCGCTCGGGGATCCCCTCATCCGCCGTTGAAGAGCCCCTCATCGTCCGGATCGAAGCGCTCCCGGCCGCGCCCGTGGAGCAGCCCCAGGACCTCCCGCATGGTGCGGGCCAGGGCCACCGGCCGGCCCAGGGCCTTCGCGATGTCCCACGGGGTGCGATCGTCCAGAGAGATCCCATCCGGGTGGTCGAACATGATCTGGGGGAGCACCACCAGCTCCCCCAACGGGCGCGGCCTCAGCTGGGCGATCACGTCCTCCGCCATCAACAGCCCCGCCACGGTGATGGTCTCCCCCAGACGGGTGTTGACCACCGGGACCACCTCCAGGGCCGTCCCGGCGCGCCGGTTGAAATCCCGAACGACCCGCTCCAGGACCGGCGCGAAGAGGGTGGCGGTGACCAGCGTCGCCCGCCGCCCGGCCAGATCGCGAGGCCGCCGCCGGTCCAGCAGCCGCTTCACCCGCCGGTAATCCTCCAGGAAGTCCCGGACCATCCCCAGCCCGTTCTCCTGCAGCTGCAGCCCGTCGTAGGCCCGTTTGGAGGGGACCGGACGTCCGAGGGAGAGATACCACTCGTCGGTGGCGTAGACGAACCCCACCCCGAGCTGCCGGCGGAAGGCCCGCTGCCAGGCGTGGACCGCCCGCAGCACCCGCCGGGCCTCCTCCCGGGTGTTCGGGCGCACCCCGTAGCGCTGGAAGCGGGTCACGCCCACCGGCACCACGCTCACGGAGCGGATGTGGGGCCACAGGGTGGCCAGGTCGAACACGCTGCGCTCCAGGATCTCCCCGTCGTTCAGCCCGGGCGTCACCACAATCTGGGTGTGCATCTCGATGCCGTGCTCCGCCAGCCAGCGCAGCTGGGCCATGATGTCCGGAGCCCGGGGGTTGCGCAGCGCCCGTCGACGGACCTCCGGGTCGGTGGCGTGGACGGAGATGTAAAGCGGGGAAAGGCGCTGCTCGACGATGCGCCGCCAGTCGCGCTCGGCCAGGTTGGTCAGGGTGACGAAGTGTCCATACAGGAAGGAGTAACGGTAATCGTCGTCCTTGATGTAAAGCGTGCGGCGCATGCCCTTCGGGGTCTGGAGGACGAAACAGAAGGGGCACAGGTTGTTGCAGCGGCGGATGTCGATGTCGAAGGTCGGATGGGCGAAGGTCAGCCCCAGGGGCTCCCCCTCCTCCCGCGGCCCGCCCAGCCGCAACAGCTGCCCGTCCCGCCACACCTCCATCACGACGTGATCCTCCGCGGCGTAGAACTGAACGTCGATGATGTCCTCCACCGGATGCCCGTTGACCCGCAGCAGCAGATCCCCCGGCCGGATCCCCACCCGCGCGCCCCAGCTGTCCGGGTCGACCGACCGGATGAGCCCCGCGGTCTCCTGCGGGCGGGGCCGTTCGGGGACGCAGAACTCCGGCGGGACACGAATGGGACGGGACATGGAAGCCTCCGGGAAAGGATCCCCTTCAACGCATGTCCAGATCCGGGACCGTCAGGACGGCAGAGGGGGCCAGGTAGGCGAAATCGAAGCGGACGGGATCCCCGGGCTCCCGGCCGGGGATGGGCATCAGGCGGGCGGTGAGGGGCTTGCGGAGCCGCTCGCTCAGCGCCCGCAGGTCCTCCAGGATCCGGATCAGGGCGCCCTCCGGCGTCGAACCGGGGAGCGGGACGGTGTCCAGCCCGGTCCCGCAGACCGCGGAGTAGAGCAAGAGATGGGGAAGGCCGAAGGCGCCCTCGGCGGCCCGCCGGGCGAGGATAGCGTCCTCCAGCACCGGGAGCATCACCCCGCAGAAGCCGGTTCGGGGGAAGTCCGCGGCGTGGAGGGCGGCCGCCAGCCCGGCGATGACGGCCAGGGTGCCGGACGCCCCGAAGGGAACCCCGCTGAGGGCTTCGATGGCCGTCCCGATGCTGCGCTCAGGCTCGGGGAAGGGCGCCAGGGAGAAGTCGACGCCGGCGAAGCGGGCGCCGAAGGCGGCGGCGATCGGCCGGAGCAGGGCGCCGAGCTGCCGTCCGATGGCCTCCACCTGGGCCTGGATCATGGCGCAGGCCGCCGGAGGGTCCTGGGCGGCCCGGGCGGCCTCGACGGCGAGATCGGCGGCCTCGGTGGCCAGGGCGAGGGCCATGGGGCCGCCGTCGTGGTAGGCGGCCGGGAAGAAGGGGCACAGCGGGGGCACGCCGGCCAGGGCGGCGAACCGGAGGTTGGCGAAGCCGTCCGGGGCCACGGCCGCGTTCTCCCGGATGACCCGCGCGGCCGCTCGGGCGTCCGCCTCCCGGCTCAGGGCGAGGGCAGCGAAGACGCTTCGGGTCTCCGCGAGGAGGCGGGGGATATGCGGGGCCAGCGGCCCCACAGGGCCTACGCTGAGGTAATCGAAGCCGGCCTCCTGCGCCAGGGCCTCCTGCGCGCGGGCGCGGGCGAGGAAGGCCTCCGGCGCCTCCGAAGGCTCAGGCGGGGGCAGGGCCAGCCGGAGGGTCTGGACCTCGTAGCCGGCCGCCGCGAGGGCTTCCCGCGCCGCCCGGGCCAGGGCCCCGGCCCGGCGGATCTCTTCCTCTACAGGCGCGCCGAACACCGTCACCGCACGGATCCGCATCGTCCTCCTTTCCCGCCGGCGCCGGAGGCGTTCCCTACGCCTCCTCCCCGGCCTCCTCCGGCTCCAGCTCGGCCAGCGGCACGACGGCCTCGCATTTGAGGCAGCGGGCGTTCTCCCGATCCTCCTGCACCAGGAGGCCGCCGCAATGCGGGCAGCGGACGGTCAGGGGGCGCTTCCAGGTGGTGAAGTTGCAGGTCGGCCAGTTGCTGCAGCCGTAGAAGGTGCGCCCCCGCTTGCTCTTCTTCTCCAGCAGCTCCCCGCCGCACTGCGGGCACGGCACCCCCAGCTTGTTGAAGAAAGGCCGGGTGTAGCGGCACTCCGGGAAGCGGGTGCATCCGACGAACTTCCCGAACCGCCCGTAGCGGATTTGCAGCGGGGCGCCGCACTCCGGGCACTGCTCGTCCAGCACCTCATGGTCCAGGGAGACCTTCTGGATCCTGGCCAGGGCCTCCTGGAGCCGCTGCTCGAAGGGCCCGTAGAAGCGCCGCAGCACCTCCACCCAATCCTCCTCCCCGGCGGCGATGCGGTCCAGGTCCTCCTCCATCCGGGCCGTGAAATTCACGTCCATGATGTCGGGGAAGTGCTGGACCAGCAGGTCGGTGACGGTGATCCCCAGGGGGGTGGGGACCAGGCGCTTGTCCACCCGCTCGACGTAGCCTCGCTGGAAGAGGGTGGAGAGGATGGGGGCGTAGGTGCTGGGCCGGCCGATGCCCAGCTCCTCCAGGGTCTTGATCAGGGAGGCTTCGGTGTAGCGGGGCGGCGGCTGGGTGAAATGCTGCTCCGGGAGCACCCGCCACAGCCGCAGCCGCTCGTTGGGCTCCAGGGGCGGCAACAGCCCGCCCCCCTCTTCCTCCTCCTCCGGCTTGACGTCCTCCTCCCGGGCTTCTTCGTAGACCACCAGGAAGCCGGGGAAGCGGATGGCGGAGCCGGTGGCGCGGAAGAGGTAGCGGGGGTTCTCCAGGGCCTCCAGGGGGATCTGCCCGTCGGCGATCAGGGCGCGGGGCACGGCCACGATCTCCACGGTCATCGTGTCCAGGATGGCGGGGGCCATCTGGCTGGCGATGAAGCGCTTCCAGATCAGCTCGTAGAGGCGATACTGATCGCGGTCCAGATAGGGCTTCACCGATTCCGGCGTCCGGAACACGGAGGTGGGCCGGATGGCCTCGTGGGCCTCCTGGGCGATGCGGGCCCGGGTCTTGTAGACCGGAGGCTCCGGCGGCAGCAGGTGCTCCCCGTAGGCCTGGGCGATGAAGCGCCGCGCCTCCTCCTGGGCCAGAGGGGAGACGTTCGTGGAGTCCGTGCGCATATAGGTGATGAGGCCCACGGAGCCTTCCTCGCCCAGGGGCAGGCCCTCGTAGAGCTGCTGGGCGACGGCCATGGTGCGGCGGGCGGTGAAGCCCAGGCGGCGGGAGGCCTCCTGCTGCATCGTGCTGGTGGTGAAAGGCGCCGCCGGCCGCCGCCGCCGCTCCCCTTTCTTGACGTTGACCACGACGTAAAGGGCGTCCTCCAGCTCCGCCACCAGCGGGCGCACCTGCTCCTCGTTCTTGAGGTCCGGCTCGAGGCCCAGATAGCGGACCAGCCGGGCGCGGAAGGCGCGCTCGTCGTCCAGTTTGGAGAGCTCCACGGCGATGGTCCAGTATTCCTCGGGGACGAAGGCCTGGATCTCCCGCTCTCGCTCCACGATCAGCCGCAGGGCGACGGATTGGACCCGGCCGGCGGAGAGGCGGCCGCGGACCTTCTCCCAGAGCAGGGGGCTCAGCTTGTAGCCCACCAGCCGGTCCAGGATGCGCCGGGCCTGCTGGGCGTGGACCAGCTGCATGTCGATGCCGCGGGGGTGGGCGAAGGCCTCCCGGATCGCCGGCTCGGTGATCTCGTGGAAGACGACGCGACGGAGCTTGGAGGGCGGGATGTCCGCCACCTCGGTCAGGTGCCAGGCGATGGCCTCCCCTTCCCGGTCCGGATCGGTGGCCAGGTAGACCTCCTCAGCCTCTTTGACCGCCTGTCGCAGCTCCCGCACCACCGCCTGTTTCTCTTTGGGCACCCGGTAGGTGGGCTTGAAGTTGTTCTCGACGTCCACCGCCAGCTGGGATTTAAGGAGATCCCGCACGTGCCCGATGGAAGCCTTCACGGTGAAGCCCCGGCCCAGGATGCGGCCCACGGTGCGGGCCTTAGCCGGGGATTCCACGATGACCAGCCGCGTCCCCTTCTCCGCCATCCTGACTCCCTCCCGTCGAATGAATTCGACCTCGAAAGGCCTCCGGCCACCGGTCGGCTTGGCAGGCCGAATGAATTCGGCCCGAGAAGGCCTTCGGCCACCGGTCGGCCTGCGCCGACCGGAAAGACACTCTTTGCGTCGGCGAAGGCCGACGCCCGGCGCGAAGCGCCTCAGAAGGCCGATTTCCATCGGCACGAAAGCCTTCGGCCAACGGTCGGCCTGCGCCGACCGGAAAGACATTCTTCGCGTCGGCGAAGGCCGACGCCCGGCGCGAAGCGCCTCAGAAGGCCGATTTCCATCGGCACGAAACCGTTACAGATACTCCTGTCGCCCCTCGCGCTTCAGCGCCTCCACCAGGAGACGCACGTCCTGGGCGCGCTCGCGGTGGCAGACCAGGAGGACATCATCGGTGTCGACGATGATCAGATCCCGGACGCCCAGGGTGGCCACCAAACGGCCGTTGCCGAAGATCAGCGAGCCCGAGGTGTCCAGCCCCAGGTGCTCCGCGCCCAGGACCACGTTGCTCTGATCGTCGCCGGCCAGGATATCGAGCAGGGCGGCCCAGCTGCCGATGTCGTTCCAGCCGAACTCGGCGGGGATGACGGCGACCTCCTGGGCCTTCTCCATCACTCCGTAATCGATGCTCGTGTTGGGCATCCCGGGCCAGATGCGGCGCAGGACCTCCCCCTCCTCCGGGGTCCCCAGGGTGCCCTCCAGCTCCCGCAGCCCGGCGGCCAGCTCCGGCATATGGCGCGCGATCTCCTCCAGGATGCGGTCCACGCGCCAGATGAACATCCCGCTGTTCCAGGAGTGGCGCCCATCGGCGACGAAGCGCTCCGCCGTGGCCAGGTCGGGCTTCTCCCGGAAGGCCCGCACCCGGTAGGCCAGGAAGCCCCCGAACCGCCCCAGGAGCTCCCCGCGTTCGATGTAACCGAACCCCGTGGCCGGATAGGTGGGGCGGATGCCCAGGGTGACCAGGAACCCTCTCTCGGCGACCTGGAAGGCCGCCCGGAGGACGGCGCGGAAGCGGGCCTCGTCCCGGATGTAGTGATCCGCGGGCAACACCGCCATGCAGGCCTGGGGATCCCGGCGGCACAGATGCAGGGCCGCCAGCCCGATGGCCGGGGCAGTGTTGCGGCCCACCGGCTCCACCAGGAAGTTCTCCCGGGGGATCTCCGGGGCCTGCTGCATGAGCTCCTCGGCGTGCTCCCGGCCGGTCACCACGAGGATCTGCTCCGGCTTGAACATGGGGAGCAGGCGATCGACCGTCAGCTGGAACATCGTCCGCTCCCCCAGGAGCCGGAGCATCTGCTTGGGGCGGCTCTGCCGGCTCAGCGGCCACAGCCGGGTGCCGCTGCCCCCCGCCAGGATCACCGCGAACATCTCCCCCGCCATCCGCCACCTCCCCTCACATTTCGCCGATTCGCAGATTCCGGCTGAGAATAGGGCCTGCCGGCCGACTCCGGCTGTCCGCCCGGATCCTTCATCGGCGCGAGAGCCTGTGCGTCGAATGAATTCGACCTTGAAGGGCCTTCGGCCGACGGTCGGCCTGGCAGGCCGAATGAATTCGGCCCGAGAAGGCCTCCGGCCAACGGTCGGCCTGCGCCGACCGAAAGACACTCTTGCGTCGGCGAAGGCCGACGCTTGGCGCGCAAGCGCCGCAAGAAGGCCGATGTCCATCGGCGCGAAAGCCCGCCGCCGGGCAGGCGGTCGCCGGAAAATAACGATAACGCAGAGCGAACGGGTTCTGCAACTTCGACCGTCCGGAGCGGTCCGGCCATCCTTCGATCCGCAGGAGGCTTTCGTCCATGAACGTGCTGGTGCTGCATGGGCCCAACCTCAACCTGCTGGGGACGCGGGAGCCCCACATTTACGGGACGATGACCCTGGAGGAGATCAACGCCCGGCTGGAGGAGTGGGCAGCCGCCCACGGCGTCACCCTGCGCATCATCCAGTCCAACCACGAGGGCGTCCTCATCGACGCCATCCACCAGGCCCGGGGCTGGGCGGACGCCATCCTGATCAACCCGGGCGCCCTCCATATCTACGGCTACGCCCTGCGGGACGCCCTGGCCGCCGTGAACCTGCCCGCCGTGGAGGTCCATCTCTCCAACCTTTACGCCCGGGAGGAATGGCGCCGGGTCTCGGTGATCGCTCCGGTCTGTAAGGGGGTGATCCAGGGCTTCGGCTGGCGCAGCTACCTGCTGGGCCTGGAAGCGCTATACGCCCTCCATCAGGAGCGCGTCGCGCAGGGCCGGGCGTAAGCCAAGCGAGGAGCGCGATGCCCGAACGGTTCCCCCCGGCGCCTTACCGGGTGCGGATGCTGGCCGGGACCCCGCGGGAGATCGGCGCGCAGCTGGGCCGCCTGGATCCGCCCTTCCATCGCCCGCCCTGGTGGCCGCCGCCTCCGGATCCCGAGCTGGCCGAGGCCTGCCGCCGGCTGGTGGCCCGCTGGCATCCCCCCTTGATTGAGGAATACGAAGGCTACGCCGCCGCCCAGGGGATGGATCCCCGGCTCCTCTGGCAGCAGGTCTGTCGCACCTCCATGCGCGCCCGCCTGTTCGCCTGCTCCGCGGGGGCCGTGTGGGGGCCTGCGGGCGCGTGGGTAGGGCGCAATTACGATTTCCGCCCGATCCAGCGCCGGCGGGATCTGGTGGGGCTGCGCCCGGAGGGGTGCCTGGCCTCCCTGGGGATGATGGGCAGTGTCCCCGGCGGCCGTTACGATGGGGTCAACGAGGCCGGCCTCTTCGTCTCCCTGCACGCCGTGATGGCCGACGAGCCGCCTCCCCGTCCCGGGATCCCCTTCCATCTGATCCCCCGCATCCTGCTCGAGCGCTGCCGCTCGGCCGGGGAGGCCGTGGAGCTCCTGCTGCGGATGCCGCATATGCTCCCCCTGAACCTCCTGGTCGCCGATCCCCAGGAGGGGTTCGCCGTGGAGATCCATCCGCTCTGCGCGGCGGTGCGCCTCCCGGAGGACGGGATCCTGACGGTGACGAACCACTACGAGCATCCGGCGATGCAGCCTTATGGGGGCCGCCGGGATCTGCGGTTCTCCATGCGGCGGAAGGAACGGCTAACGGAGCACATTGCAACCGGGGAGGGCCCGCCCCGGGAGCGCCTCCGCAGGGCTTTAAGCGATCACGAGGCGCCGGTCTGCGGGCACCGCCCCGGGTTCTCCACCCTCTGGTCCGTGATCGCGGACCTGAGGGGGCGCGCCATCGAATACGCCTTCGGCCCCCCCTGTCAGACCCCCTTCCATCCCTTCCCATGGCCCTCCGCCTCTGAATGGGATCATCCAGGCGCGCCCGATTCGGGAAACTGAAATGCGCGGGCGCGTTTCCTCCGGCGGCCCTGGGGCGGTGGTATAATTCGGATAACCACGGTAATCATGGACGGGTTCGCAGCGGAAACCCAGAGGTCGCGGTCCCTAAGCAAAAGTCGCGGCGAAAGCCGCTCCTACAACAAGCATGTGGACGCCGAAGCATGTGGACGCCGAAATGAATTTCGGCTTACGTGGGGGGGCTTTCGCCCCGAACCTCGGCCTTCGATGACGCGAGGTTCGCGGCGGAAGCCGCTCCGACAATTCGTTGACCCTGGAGGGGCCCAGGGATGGAAGCGAGCAGAGCTCCCGCGATCTTCCGGATCCGCCCGCATCTCGTTCAGCGGGTTCACGAGGGGCTGCAACAGGGGACGGTGTGGATCGCCGCGCCGCCCGGCTACGGCAAGAGCACGCTCCTGCGCTCCCTGGAGCTCCATCTCCCCGGCAGCCGCTATCTGGGCCTCATGCCATCCGCCATCGACCCGGATTGCCTCCGGGAAGTCCTCGCGTCCCTTCAGGGAGCCCGCATCCGGCTCCTGGACGACGTCCATCTCCTCGCCGATGGCCCGGAGGCGCTGGGCGTGTTGCAAGAGGCCATCGCCCGGACCCCGGAACGCTGGGTGGTTGCCGGGCGGTGGATCCCGGAGCCGCTGGGCGGAGGCCCGTTTCCGCAAACATGGCTGACGGAGGCGGAGCTGGCCTTCTCCGTCGACGAGGTGGCGGCGGCCCTCGGGGTGGACCCCGGGACGGCCGTCCAGGTGCATCGCCGGACCCGGGGCTGGCCCATGGCCATCGCCCTGCTCGCCCAGCCTGACGCCGACCGCCCTCTCCCGGAGCGGTGGCCGGAGGCCCGGGATCGGCTTTTTGAGGAGCTGGCCCGCTCGTTGATCCGAACCCTCCCCGAGCCGCTGCGCGCCTTCCTGTTCCGCACCGCGATCCCGCTGTGGTTCAACGGAGCCCTGGCCGCCGCCCTCCTGGAGGACCGTTCGGATCTCCTGCCCCAGCTGCCCGGCCTGTTGCAGGAGGTCCAGCGGCGCCGGCTGTTCCTGGAGTCCGCCGGATCCCCGGATCGCTGGCGCTACCACGAGCTGTTCCGGGAGTTCCTGCTCCGGCATATCCCGGAGCCGCTCCCGCCCCTTTTCACCCGCGCCGTCGCCTGGTTCGAGAAACAGGGCGACCTGGAGATGGCCATCGAGCACGCCCTGGCCGGCGGGCTGGACGCCGAAGCGGTCCGGCTGCTGCGGGCCCTGCCGGACGCCTTCATCTGGGATCGGGGGCGGCGGCGGACGTTCCGACGCTGGGTGATGGCCCTCCCGGAGCCCGCGCGTCGGGAGGCGCCGGATCTGATGCTCCGCCTGGGCAAGGAGCTCCATCGGGGCGGCTACTGGGAGGAAGGCCGCGCGCTCCTCCGGGAAGTGCTGGCCTGGGCGGAGCAACGGGGCGATCCGGCGTTGCGGGATCAGGCCTCGCTGATGCTGGCCTCCGTGCTCTACATCGAGGGCCGCTTTGGGGAAAGCCTGGCCTGGAGCATGCAGGGGCTGGGGCAGGCGCGCTCCTCGGCCCTGCGCATGCGGCTGCTCAAAACCGCCGCGGACGCCTGCACCGGCCTGGGCCGTCTGAGCGAAGCCCGGCGCCTCTATCAGGAGGCGATGGCCCTGGCGGAGGCGCTGGGGGATCCCCACTACCCGGCGTTCCTCCGCCACAATCAGGCGGTGGGCGTGGAGATCCCTGCCGGGCGCTTTGAGGCGGCGCGGGCGCTGCTTTCCGCCAACGCTCCCTATTACACGGAGCGGCCCGCCCAGCGGATCACCCATCAGATGGGCTGGGCGCTGCTCGCGGTGGAGACCGGAGCCTGGGCCGAGCTGGAAGGGATCCTTCGGGAGATCGAGGCCCTGGCCCACGAGGTGGAGGAAGGGCAGGCCAGCAACGATTTCTGGTTCTGGTGGTGCCGGGCGATGGGCGCCATCGGCCAGAGACGATGGGATGCCGCCGCTCAGGCCCTCACCCGGGCCGGGGATCTGGCCCATGGGCATCCCGAGCGGATGGGAGCCCTCGCCCAGGCCCAGGCCTGGCAGGCCCGCCGGCAGGGCCGCCCGGAGGAAGCCCTCCGGATCGCGGAGCAGGCCCTGCCGCGCCTGGAAGGGGCCCCTCTCGTCCGAGGTCTGGTGGCCCTGGAGCGGGATCTGGCCGCCTGGGCGCTGGGGCGGGCGGAATCCCACCCGGCCGTGGGAGCCCTGATCGCCGCCCGGGCCGGCGCCGCTTTCCCCCGGTTGCGGGCCCTGCGGGCTCTCCAGGCTTACGCCGCCGGGGATCCCCGCTGGCGCCGCCACCTCCACGCCGCCCTTCGTCAGATCCGACGGGAGGACTGGCTCTCCGCCCGGGACCCGGAGCTGGGGACCGCCCTCTGGCTGCTCTGCCTGCAGGAGGGGATCCACGAGGCGGAGGCCATCCGAGCGCTGGGACGCCTGCGGCCTCTCTCCGAGCTCGGGGCCTTGCTCCGGCATCCCCGCGAGGGGGTTCGTCACGCTGCGGCCCAGGCCCTGGCCGCCGCCGGAGAGGAAGCCGCCATGCCGCTCCTGCAGGACGCCCTCCGCCGGGAGCGCCACGCCCAGGTCCGTCAGGCTATAGCCGCCGCCCTGGAGGCCCTGGAATCCCTCCCCCCGCCTCCCCTGGAGATCCGGCTTCTGGGCCGCTTCGAGGTCCGGCGCGGCGGGCAGCTCCTCCCGGACTCCGCCTGGCCCCGGCCGGCTGTCGCCCGCCTCCTGCAATACTTCGCCCTCCATCGACGTCAGTGGCTCACCCGGGAGCGCATCCTGGAGGACCTGTGGCCCGAGCGGGATCCCGAGGAGGCGGAGGAGATCTTCCGTCGGCTCTTCTCCTGGCTGCATCAGGTCCTGGAGCCGGCGGTGCGCCCCAAGGGCCCCTTCCGCTACTTCGCCAGCGCAGGGGAGAGCCTGCGTTTCGATCCGCAGGATGTGGTGAAAGTGGATGTGGAGCAGATGGAAACGGAGATCCGCCGGGCGCTGGCGGCGCGCCCGATGAATCGGGGGACCTGGGCGGCGCTGGCGGCGCGCCTGGAGGAATGGCCCCTGTTGCTGCCCGGGGTGCCGTATGACGCCTGGCTGATCCCCCACCAGGAACGCTGGCGATCGCTGCGCACCGAAGCCGCCCAGGCCCTGGCGGAGGACGCGCTGGTCCTCCAGGAGCCCGTGGAGGCCATCCGCTGGGCGGAGCGCGCCATCGAGGAGGCCCCCTGGCTGGAGGAAGGCTACCAGGTCCTGATGCGGGCCTGGTCCCGCCTGGGGCAACGGGCCCGCGCCCTGCGCGTTTACGAGGAGGCGGTGGAAGCCCTCCGTCGGGAGCTCCAGGTCCCTCCCGCCCCCCTCACCCGCTGGCTAGCCGAACGCCTCCGTCGGGGCGAGCCGATTTAAGCCCCGGTCCGCCTTCCCGGCTCCCTGTTCACAGGTTGTTCACAACCCCCGCCTACTCTTTGCTTCGAGCAAGAAGGGACCCCACCGACTTTCCGAGAGGAGGGTGCGATGTCGAACATGGGATCATCCGGAAGCCGGCTTCCGTTGGTGGTGGGCGGGGGATGCGCCGGGCTGCTGCTGCTCGGGCTGGCCCTCGTCGGCCTGGGCGTGTGCGCGCTGGGCGTCGTCGCGCTGAGCCGCGGACAGGGCCCGCAACCCGTTCGGCCAGCCACCCCGGCCGTCCGACCGACCGGCGTGCCCGGCGGTCAGACGGCGCCCCAGCCTGGCGGGACCACCGGGATGCCTTCAGGAGGCGGACCCGCCGGAGGCGGCCCAGCCGGCGCGCCCGGCGGTCAGACCATGCCCCAGCCTGGCGGGACCACCGGGATGCCTTCGGGAGGCGGACCCGCCGGAGGCGGCCCAGCCGGAGGAGCAGGAGGAGGCGGCTTCACGCTGGTCCAGACCGGCGGCTATACCTGTGATGTGAACGCCAACCAGTGCCGACCCCTCACCTCCGGAACGGGGTCTGCGATCCAGGTGCAAGCGCTGGGGGATGGGAGCATCCAGGTGCAGTTCCCCTTCGGCGGCCTGCGGGTCAACCGGGATTGCTCTCTGGTGGACCAGCCGGGCTATACCCTTTTCCCGTGTCCTTTCTTCCCCAACGTGCAGGGGTTCCAGGGGCTTCTGGTCACTCCCCAGGGCGCCCAGCCGATCAACACGCCGTTCCAGTATGCGCTGATCGACATGGATTTCGATCAGGACGGCATCGTGAACGAGCCCGGCTACTACAGCCACAGCAGCGGCAGCCTGGCCTTTGAGGCGTATCGGGAGGATGGCACCCTCAAGTTCGCGGGCTACATCGTCGACACCGGGAACTATACCTACCTGTATGTGTTCACCTACCAGGCGCGCTGAGATCGGTGGAGCCCGGCCCTCTTCGGACCGGGGCCTTCCAGATCTCCTGGGCAGGTGAGTGCCTTCCGGCTACAGGACATGTAGGGCAACTGCTCGCAGTTGCCCTACATGCGGGCCGGGCTCCTTCCCCAAACAGATGACCGGGAGGTGAAACATGACGGCATCCGCGATTGCGGCGCTGGGGATCGCCATGGTCGGGGCGTTGATCCCCACCCTCCTGTTCGCAGGGCTGCTATGGTGGTTCGACCGCTACGAGAAGGAGCCGCTGACCCTGATGGGGGCCGCCACCCTCTGGGGCAGCCTGGCGCAGATGGCGGTGACCCTGCTGCGGCCCCTGGTCCTCGCCGGGGGCGCGGCCCTGTTCGATCCGCTATGGGCGGGGACCTGGGGGAACGCCTTCCTGTTGCCGGCTCTGGAGGAGGTGATCAAGGCCCTCTTCCTGGCCGGCTTCTTCGTCCTGTATGCTCGGGAGATCGACAGCCTCTACGATGGCTTCCTCTACGGAGCCCTGACCGGCTTCGCCTTCGCTGCCGCGGACACCATCGTGGGGGCGCCGGCCCGGGGCTGGAGCCTGGAGGGGGCTTTCGGGCGGACGCTGGCGCTGGGCCTGGCCCACGCGTTCTTCACGGGGTGGATCGGCCTGGGGCTGGCGGCGGGCCGGCTGAGCCGGAGCCCGGCGCGGCCGGCGTGGCCCCCCCTGGGCGTCCTGGCTGCCTTCCTCTTCCACAGCCTGCGGGAGCTGGCCGTCGTGCCCACCCTCTGGAACCCGGGGCTGGCCGGCATACGGGCCCTGATCAACGCCCTGGGCGTCCTGCTGCTGATCGGCATCGTGATCTATGGGATGGGCCGGGAGCGGGCCTGGATCGCCCGTTACCTGGGGGAGGAGGTCTCCGCCGGCGTCCTCCCGGCGGCCCTGTATGAAGTCCTCCGCTCGCCGGGAGGCTGGCTGACCTACCGCTGGGGGCCGCTGCTGCGGGGCGACGCCACGACGTGGCGGCGGCGCGGGCAACAGCTCCAGGTCGCCGCTGAGCTGGCCTTCCGCAAGCATCAGCAGGCGGCCCTGGGGGAGGCCCGATGGGAGGAGGAGATCCGGCGCCTGCGCGAGCTCCTGCGCCGCCTGGCGGAGTAAGCGACGGCTTCATCCCCGACCGGAGGGACAACCATGGAGAGCCAGGGAGGATTCCCCCTCATCGCCCTGTGTCTGGCGCCCGTGCTGGCCTTCGGGCCGATGGTCCTCTACGCGGTCTTCGCCTGGTGGTTCGACCGCTTCGAGAAGGAGCCCCTCTGGCTGATCGCCGCCGCCTTCCTGTGGGGCAGCGTCCCCACCGTCCTGCTTTCCCTGTGCGCCCAGATCCCGGCCTTCGCCGTCTTCCAGGCCGCGCTGGGGCAGAGCGCAGGGAGCGCCCTGGGTTCCATCCTCGTCGCGCCCTTCACGGAGGAGCTCTTCAAAGGGCTTTTCGTCTTTTTGCTCTTTCTGCTCTACCGGCGGGAGATCGACAGCCTCTACGACGGCTTCCTCTACGGCTCCCTGGTGGGCTTCGGCTTCGCCGCCACCGAGAACGTCCTCTATTTCCTGGGCGCGGCGTCGGAGGGCGGGCTGGCCGGGATGTTCGGCAACTTCATCGCCCGAGCGATCGTCTTCGGCCTGAACCACGCCGCCTTCACATCCCTCACCGGCCTGGGGTTCGCCGCCGCCCGGCTGTCGACCTCGGCCCTGGTCCGCCTGACCGCTCCCATCCTGGGCCTGGGCGGGGCGATGGCCTTCCACGCCCTGCACAACACCGTGGCCACCCTGACCGAAGCCACTCAGTCCCCGCTGGTCTGCCTGTTCTGGGTTCCCTTCGATTGGATAGGGGCGCTGCTGATCTTCGCCATCGCCCTCTACGGGCTCACCCGGGAGCAGCGCTGGCTGCGGCAGTATCTCCGCGAGGAGGTGGAGGCGGGCGTGCTGCCGGAGGCCCTCTATCGGCAAGCCACATCGATCCTGGGTCGCATCGGCGCGCGATGGGGGGCGTTGCTGCGCGGGGATGTGACCACCTTCCGGCGGCTGGGATGGATCTACGCCCTGGCGACGGAGCTGGCCTTCCGCAAACATCAGCGGGCCGCCCTGGGGGAGACCCGCTGGGAGCCGGAGATCCAGCGCCTGCGGGAAGCGCTGCGCCAGGCCGTCGGCCCCGCCGGCGCCGGATGAGGAGAGGCCATCTCCTTCTGTTGCCCCCATAAACACCGAGGGCGGCCTTCCCTGCCAGCCGACCGTTCGCTCGCTGAAACGGAAGGTCGCCCTTACCAACCAAAGTCCTATTAAAAGCCTCTTTCTTTATCCAATCAATTTTAGAAGATCTTCTACAGACATTCTTGCATCGCGCAAAATCTTTTTCAAAAGCCCTCTTCCAATTGTCTGACCTGCATGAACGGGGACCGTGACAACCCGTCCATCGGGGTGTCTCAGTCTGACATGACTTCCACGCTGCCGTATCACCTGGAAACCAGCCTTTTCCAGGGCGCGGATCAACTCTTTGGCAGTTAAAGCCGGCAGACGATTCATTCGATGATCACCTTCTGCAAACCGATGAATTCGGCGCTCGGCTCCTCGCCTTCCTCCAGACACATCTGGATGACTTCTCGAATATTTTCCAGCAGCTCCTCCAGCGTTCGCCCCTGGCTATAGCAGGCTCGCAGTTGGGGAACCTCCCCCACATAATATCCGTCTTCATCCCGTTCGATCACCACGTAAAATTCTCGCGCTTGCTTGCCCATCCGTTATGCCTCCTCCATGGCATGCGGCCCATCATCTGCTGACATTATATTATGGTCACATATGCTCGTCAAAGCGGGAGTCTTTCCAGAGGCAGTTCTTGAGGGCTCACGGCCCTGAACGCATCCAGAGCCATCGTCCGGAAGCGCTTGCGGCGCGCCGTCCATCGAGCTGCCCGGACGATGGCCCCCTTCCGACCGGCGAGCTCCCTTCCGGGGCGGAGCCACTACCGGATCACTTCCCCGGAGGCGCTTCTGGGGGACCCTCCGCCCCTTGCCCCAGGATGCGCGGCAAATCCGCGAGATCCCGGAAAACCCACTGGCGCATGGTGGCCGGCTCCGTCACCCGGCCGTAGACCGCCCCATCCGGGTCCTGGAAGACCTGGACCACGTAGACGCGCACGAGCCGCCGATGCGACACCGGTTCGATCCCAGCCATCGAAGCCTCCCGGCGTGAGATCCGGATCTCCCAGCCCCTCGCACCTGATCTTCCCCCGCCCCTGGGAACAGGCTGTGAACCGGAGGATGCGGCCTCAGGGCATGCCGGCGGACCAGAGCCCCCACAGCAGCGCGCCGAGGAGCCCGCCGATCCGCCCGCGCCATCCGGAGCCCGTTCGGATCGCCAGGGGAAGGGCCGCGAGCAGCGCTCCCGCCGCCCGGATGAAATAGACCGCGCTCAGGAACTCCAGGGGGGTCCGGCGGTAGAGGCGCTCCAGCCACTCCCCCGCCAGCGGAAGGACCGGCAGGGGCAGGATCCAGGGCGCCACCTGAAAGGCCACCGCCCCCAACCCGATCCACGCCCCGTGCATCCATCGATCGGTCCGCGAGCCCTCCGGCGGCGGGAGCAGCAGGCTCCCCAGCAAGAAGGCCAGCGGCGGCAGAAAGCGGTCCTCCAGGGGGAGCAGCGAGGCCAGCGGGAGCATCAGGCCATAGCCCAACAGGAAGGGGCGGACCGGGGAGACCGTCCCTTCCCCTTCCACGCCCCGGGCGGCCTGCAGGGCGGTGAACAGCAGGTAGGGGAAGCCCCAGGCCATGGCGCCCAGCAACGGCCACAGGGCGGTGTTCCGAACCAGCCCCTCCGGATCCTCGAGCTGCCGGGCCATGACGGCGGTGAGCAACAACAGCCCGGCCGCGATGATCCACTCCAGCAGATCCTCCGCTTCCTCCCGCAGCTCCTGCAGACCCTTCAACGGCTCCCACGTCCAGGCCACCATCATCAGAAGCAGCGGCCACCACTGCTGGGGCAGCTCCAGGTCCACGATCTCGAAGAACGCCTGGTAGAAGGCGAACAGGAAGGCCACCGTGCCGATGAGGAGGGCGACATACCGCTGGGCGAAGGCCCCCGCCGCCATCCGCCGCCGCATCCCGAGGCCGGCCACCCCCAGGACGAACAGGACCCCGACGGCCGTCCGGCCCGCCAGATAGGCGTCCGGAGGCCAGCCCCGAAGGGCATGCCAGATCCCTTGATACAGCGCGAAGGGAGCCCACAGTCCCGGGCGCGCCAACCCCTGCATCCCCAGCTCGGGCCAGAAGGCCGGCAGGGCCAGCGCGCCCAGCGCCAGGGTCAGGAAGGGGAGCGCCCCGAAGAGATGGGGGCGGGCGCGCAGGAGCTCCATCCGGCGGCTCCAGAAATGGCCCAGGCGTCCCCCCTCCTCCACCAGATTGGCCCCCAGCCAGAGCCAGACCGGGACGCTCAGGCCCCACGCCCCGGCGAGCATCTGCCGGATCCCCTCGCCGAGGGCCGCTGGCCCGCTCCCCCAGGCGGCCAGATAGGGGAGCGTCAGGCCCAGGGCCAGCAGGCCCCCCCGCGCCATCCGGGGGATCCGCACCGAGGGCCAGAAGGGAAGGCTCATCAGCCCGATCCCCAGCAGCGCCTTGAGCCCCAGGCTGAGCAAGAAGGGATGGATCGGATGGGGCGGGAACTGGGCCAGGGCCAGCGCCCACAGGATCCGCCCGGGCCAGCCCGCGAGGGCGGAGCGGGGATGGGTCCGCTCGAACAGGAGAAGGGCCAGCGTCGGCGCCAGCACCAGCGGCGAGGCCCCGGCCAACAGCGGCAGGCCGAAGTAGAACAGGCCATAGACCGCGACCGGCAGCCGGAAGGCCGCCGGCAGATCCCCCGCCGTCGCCGTCAGCAGGGTCCAGAGAAAGGCGATCCACAGCGTGAGCAGCCCGATCCCCGCCGGATGGGCGAGCCCGTCCCGGACCTGCGGGCCCACCCCCGGGAGAGTGAAAACGAAGGCCGTCCCCAGGGTGGCGAACAGCAACAGAAGCCAGGCCCACCCTCGCGGCCCCATGCGGAGGAGATCCGTTAGCAGGCCGACGCCGCTCCGCTGGGGGGCCAGGATGAACGTGTGGAGAGCGTCTGCCGCCGTCCGGCGCAGCTCCATCCACGCGGACCGCATCTCGCCTCCCCCGCATCAACGTCCCGGGATCTCGTAGATGCGAACCTCGACGCCCGTCATATAGCCGATGAGGACGGCCACCGACCGCCCCTCCTCCATTAAGGCCATCCGCAAGGGGCGCGGCGGGAGGACCGCCCGTCCGATCATCCGCCCGCTCGCGGCGTCCCAGACGTAGAGCCGGCCGTTCATGTTCCCTTCCCCCACCCAGTCCGCCAGCCCGACGATCCGCCGGCCATCGGGGGTGAACTGCAGCGCCTTCAAGGGCAACGGGAACTTCCCCTCCATCTCCGGCTGCAGCTCCAGCTCCTCCTGCAGGTCCAGACGCACCTCTCGCCGGTCCGGATCGATGGAGACCCGCCACAGGGCGACGCGGGTCGGGAAGGGGCCTTCATAGCCCTCGCCCTCAATGGGCCGCATCTCGTTCTCCGCCGCCGTTAGGAGGCGCCCGTCAGGGGAGAGGGCGATGGCCGTGAGGGGATCGAACTCGAGGGAGTCCCACCACTCCCCGGTGTAAGCGTCCCACACCTCGAGATCAGAGGCCCGATCGGTCATCTGGAAGATCAGCCGCTCGTCGGGCGTCATGATGAACTGATCCGCAGGCCCGTAGAGATCGAAAGAGAAAGCCCGCCGTCCCGTCTCCACGTAATAACCGCTCAGGGTGCGCTCGACTCCGACCAGCAACAAGCTTCCCTGGGGGGAGAAGGCGATGCGGCGCACCTCTTCCTGGATCGGCAACGTGAAACGGGTTCGCGCTCCCGACATATCCCACACGCGGATCTCCGACCCGGTCCGCAGGGCGAAGGCCTGGCCGTCCGGGGAGAAGACCAGCTCTTCCACCCTCGACGGGGTGGGGAGCCCCTCCGCGATCTCCCCGGTCCGGGGATCCAGAAGCCCGGTCTGGCCGTTCGCCGTGAACAGCGATAGGCGTCCATCGGGGGCCGGGGCGATGGCGACGACCCCCTCTACCGGGATGGCCATCCGGAGCGGCAGGGCGGGGGCCTCCCCGGCCGTCGGGGAGAGGGTTGGGCCCGGCGTCGGCGGGGAGGGCGGCGCGGCCGTGGCCGTTGGCCTCGGAAGGGAAGTGGGGGAGACCGGCGGGCGCGCCGTGGGCGTCCGGATCTCCGAAGCGGGAGTAAGCGAGAGCAGGCGCGGCAGGAACCGGTAAGCCAGGAATCCGCCGCCCAGGACGGCGCAAGCGCACAGCGCGACGAAGGCCAGCGCCAGGCCGCCGATGAGAACCGTTCGCGAGCGCATCCGGTTCGCCTCCTTGCTTAAGGGTTCTTTGCAGCTCACCCCTGAGGGACCACTCGCACGGCCACCTCGGCTGGAAGATCCCGGGCGAGGGGACGATCCGCAATCCCCCGGACGAACCAGCGGATGTCATAGAGGTCGCCGGAGCGGGTGATCGGGCCATCGGAAGGGATCTCAAAGGCGAACGCTTCCTCCTGGCCGGGCTCGAGCTCATAAACGGCGCGGCCGATGAGGGTCGTCCAGGTCCGCCCCTTGGCGAGGATCCGGTAGCCGGCCTCCACCCGCACCCGCTGCCGCGCCTCGCCCTCCCAGCGGACCCATCCCCGCAGGGCGGAGCCCACCGGGAAAGACCATGCGGCCAGAGCGACCCGCAGGGGGTCGGAGGACGGGAGGTCCGAAACAGGCTCCGCCGCCGGGGCCTCCGGAGCCGGCGCTGCCCGAACGGGCCGGACGGAGAGCGGGATCTTCTCATACGCGTCGGGCCACCCTGCAGCCCGACCTCCAGCTCCACCCACCATTCGAAGGCGTGGACGTCGGTGCCGAGGCGGCCTCGCTCCTCCCGCCGGAACGAGGCCATCCCATCGATCGGGACAACGAGGGCGGCCATGTAGCGCTGGGGGAGCCCGGGGAGGAGCTCGACGCGATCGGCAATCTGGATCTCCTGGACCACGCGCGTCTGCTCCCGCTCCTCCTTCCGCCGGCGGGTTTTACGGAACCAGTCCCACACCCAGAAGGCCATGAACTCCTTCGTCATCAGCCGGAGGCGGATGGGGCCGGCGATCAGGGGGCGATGGGCCTCCACGGCGATCCGAACCGCGAGGGTCTCCCCCAGGCGGGCCGCGCGGGGCTCGACGTCGACATGCACCGTGGCGGCCATGCGGGTGAGCCCCTCCGATGCGAACCCGGCCCCCAGGAACAGCAGGGAGAGGGCCGTCAGCCCTCCTCCGCACCCCCAGATGAGCGCCATCTCCGGATCCCCCGCCCGCCCGGCGCGAACCGCGAGCCATCCCCCCAGGCCGACGGCCCCCAGACTGAGGAGGATCAGCACGGCTCCGATCGCGATCCAAGGGGCTCCCCGTCGCATCGCCGACCTCTTACCAGCGCAGGAGGGGTTTTCGCCCCGAACCTTCCGCCTTCAAGATCCCAAAGACCAGGGATGAAGCCGCCCCCACAATCCCGAATCCTCCGCCTTGGAGATCGCAATGGGTCGCGGCTCCTACAGAACGATTTTTTTGTAGGAGGGGCTTTAGCCCCGAACTCTCCGCCCTCAATGACGCAAGGGTCGCGGCTAAAGCCGCTCCTACAGGAATGAAATTGTTTGTAGGATGGGCCTTCGCCCCGAACTCTCCGCCGTCGAAGACGCAAGGGTCGCGGCTAAAGCCGCTCCTACAGAATGAAATTGTTTGCAGGAGGGGCTTTCGCCCCGAACGTCCGTCTTCGAGATCCCAAAAGGTCGCGAATGGAGCCGCCTCTATAGCCCCGAACTCTCTGCCGTCGATGACGCAAGAGGTCGCGGCTGAAGCCGCTCCTACAGAGAAGGATGCCGAAATGAATTTCGGCTTGCTTTCGCCCCGAACCGGTCTTCACCCGGCGCAGGGGGCTCCTACCCCCGAGGCGCGGCCCCTGGGCCCGAAATCCGGCGATCGGATGCCGCGGATCATCGCCCCTCATAGGCGGCGGGGAGGGCGGCCCCGCAGGCGGGGCAGCGCCGCCATTCGGGATCCACCTCCCGGGCGCAATAAGGACACCGGAACTGGGCGGGCTGGCCGCAGCCCGCGCATCGGGCGTCCCCTCGCGCCAGCCGCCGGCCGCAGGTCGGACACCGGAAGGCCACCGGGGCCTCCGGGGAAAGGGTGGGGGGCGGCCCCTCCAGGGCCCGGACGAGGGCCCGAGCCGTTTCCCCCACCCGCTCCTCGATGGTCGTCCCCAGGCCCGGCGGCGGGACGGGCCGGGGCAGCCGCGGCCGCCATCCCCTCAGGGTCCGCCGCAGGGCCCACGGCAGGAGCCACAGGTTCAGCGCCAGGGAGAGGGCCAGCAGCCCCAGGAGGCCCAGGGCGCCCTTCCCCCCTCCGGGGAGGACGAGGAAGAGCGCGAGGGCCCCCAGCCCGACGATCAGCAACCCTCCCCGAACCGCCCGGAGCATCGTCCCCTCCTCGCTTTCCCCTCCCCTCACGCTTGAGGGGGGAAGGGGAAAAACGGCGAGAGGATGGGGCCGAAGGTCTCGGTCAGGCGGGCGAAGAACGAGCGGATGGCCTCGGCGACCGCCCCGCCCACGACATCGGGGTGGCTGCGGATATAGGCGGCCACCGCGCCCAGCAGGGCCAGGATGACAACGGCCAGGGCCACCCACTCCAGGGTCTGCAGCCCTCGGACATCCGAGAACAGCCGGGCCCCGAGGGCGCGCCCCTTCCAAACCATGGCTTCCGACCATCGAAGGCGTCCGGCTCGCATGGGATCCCTCCTTTCCGGTGTCTATGCGCCCAGCTTGGCGCCGCAGGCGGGGCAGAAGCGGGCGCCGGCCGGGAGCTCCGCTCCGCACTGGGGGCAGAAGCGATACGCCCCGCCGGGCGCGGCCTCCCCGCCGGAGGCGGCCGGGGCCATCGTGGCCTGGACAGCGCTCACATACCGCTGGGCCTCCTGATAGCGGCCGGCCACCCAGGCCGCCGTGTCCACCGGCAGGGCCGCCCCGGTGGCGATGAAATACTGGATGAACTCGAAGGTCCGCTGGGGCAGCTTGCTCTGCTGCCAGGCCCCGTAGGCGGCCGTGAACAGCAGCGGCCAGAGGAGGAAGAGCCCCGCCCCCGCCGCCACCGCCTTGTCCACCCACTTGCCGGCCCCGATCTCCACCTGCAGGCTGTCGCCCTGCCGGCGAAGGGCCACGTTGAGGGCCGAGGAGACCCCCAGCAGGTTCCGCCATGTCTCGTCCTGGCGGGCCTGGATCACCACCCCGCCCTGGGGGAGATCCAGCACCTGCACGTCGAACTTCTGGGCCCGATACCAGTCGGCCAGGCTCTGCACCAGCCGGCCCATATCCAGGTTCGGAGCGTGGAACACGCGCTGATCGGGCATGGCCTCACCTCCTCAGGCCGGGGTCTGCAGGAAAAGGGTCGTTTGCATCGCATTCAGAACCGCCAGCTCCAGCAGCAGCTGGGTGACCTGCTCATGGAGGGCATCGCTGAGCTGGGGTTCGATCTCCCGCAGCAGGGCCGCCACCCGCTCCGCCTGGGCCCGCACCTCCTCCGGGTCGATGCGGCCATCGGCGATGGCCTGCTGCCAGGACTCCATCCGATCGACATACCGCTGGAAGAAGAGGTCATCCCCCTCCTCGCTGAACCAGCTGATCCGTCCCATGGGCGCCTCCTTCCCCCGGATTCGGGAACATCTTGCCTCCTGCATCGGAACAACTTGTGAACAGACCGGCCGCCCCGGCTTGAAAAAGCCGGCCGGACGACCCCCAATCGTCCGGCCGGATCCCCGCATCGTCAGCGGGTCGGGATGGCGTCGCGCGGGCTCTTCGGAGGCTCCGACGGCGGCGAACTCGGGGAAGCACCGGTTGGGGAGCCCGGCTCTTCCCGGTCCCGGGGAGCCTCGGAAGGCCCGGCCTTCCCTGGCCCCTGGAGGACGTCCAGCGTCATCCGGCGCGTGACGCGCGGCCCGTCCTTCTCTTGCTCCTCCGTCTCCAACCGCAGCTGCATACGCCGGACGATCTCCTCCGGGGTCTCCTCGGGCGGCCCCTCCTCCGGCTTCTTCCCCTCCTGCGGCTTCTCCTCCTGCTGCTTCCACAGCTCCTCCGTTTTCTCCACCATGCGGTCCAGCAGGCGCTCGGAGAGGCCGAAGAGGGCTCCCAGGGCCAGGAGGGGCACCGTGTCTTTCTGCAGCGCGATAGGTGGGGTGAGAAATTGGGAAAGCGTTCCCAGCCCTTCCAGAGAGAAAATCTTCTGGCTCTGCAGGATGGCGAACAGGTGCAGGCCAGCCCAGGCGCTGAGGGCCCCAAAGAGGGATGCCGGGAACACCGTCGCCCACGAGAGCCCGTAATCCGGCGTCTTCGGGCTGCCCTGATACACCCGCGCCAGCCGGCTGAGCAGACCGCCCACCGCCCCCGCCAGCAAGATCGGGCCGTAGCCCGCGATGGCCAGGGCCAGCCCGATCAGCAAGCCCACAAAGACCATAAAAGTCAGCATGTTCTGCAGCTTGAGCACCTGCGCGAACCGCTCATCCCGCGCCTCATAGAGATCCGCCAGGAACGCCGAAAGGGTCGCCCGGGCATCCCCGTTTGCATGCCCCAGCGCTTCCTGGAGAGGCTTTTTCCATGCCTTCTGACGCGCCGGGGGAAGCTCCGAGAGGTCGCCCAGGGCCCGCCGCAGCCGCGCCTTGAGGTGGGGCGTGGCCATCGCGTTCACCGCCAGCCGCTCCGCGTCGTGGATCAACCGCCAGGCGGCCAGCTCCGCCCCGCCGTTCCAGCATAGCGCTCTCACTTTGTCCCCGAAGGTCCAGGAAACCGTTCGCTCCGCCTGCTGGAGCAGCGCCTCGACATGGTTCAGCACGACCTGTTCGGAGGGGGTGACCGCCTCGGGCTCCTTCTGTTCCAGCTGGATGCGCCGGCGGGTTCCCTCGATCTCGGCCCGGGTGAGCTCCCGGAGCATCCCGGCCACCAGGAAGGCCCGGATGAGGAGGAAGAGCAGCCCATACAGGAGCCACAGGATCACCCCTGCCAGGATGATCCAGACGGGCTCCTCCGCGCAAAGCCCGAAGAGACATCGCTCTCCCGGCATATAGGGCCTCCTTTCTGGGGAAGGTCTCATAGAGAAAAGCGGGGGCGCCCTTTGCAGGGCGCCCCCTGCTGAAGGCAGACGGGACGTTATGGATGGGCCCGCCGCCGGCTGGGAACCTTGCGGAAGGCAGGAAGGGCGCTCCCCGGCGGCGGGGCCATCTCCCGCGGCTCCGGCGTCGGGATAGACGGCGCCGCGGGGGCTCCCTCCTCCACCGCCTGGCCGCTCGAACGCGCCCCGCCCGCCTGCCGCAGCACCAGCGGCAGGAAGAGCCGATACGGCACCTGGATGGCGATGGACTCAGTAGCAGTTACGTGGTTCATCACATCAAATCCCAGCACCTGAACCGTGATGGGACCCCCAAACCGAGGCTGGAAGCGAATGGTTTCATCAATATTGTTGCGAACCGGTTCAAAACGGACTCCACTGCCGTAGAACCAGTTCTTCCCATCCTGGGTGTAGAGGGCCTGAACTGCTTGGACCCCGGAGTGGCTGTCCTCGCCCTGCAGTTTCAGGATCACCTCCGATCCCTCTACCCGGACCTCCTGCAGGTGGATCGCCGGGGGCGTGGCATCGATGGTATAGACCAGCTCGTTCGTGCGGATCGGCGGATTGGGCGCGCCGAAGGACCAGAAGACGATGTCCGCCTGCAGCCGGATCTGCGTCCCACTCGGGAGATCCGCCTGCGGGCGGGCTTGCAATCGGACCCAGCCTTCGCCCTCGCCCTGATTGGGTGGGCGATTCGGCGGCAAGTTGATGTTCTCAAAGATCAAGCGAAGGATCCGCTGCTCTGGATCCAATGTTGGCTTCATGGGATGGGTGCTGCCCAAAACTGAAATGCTCTCCAGATCCAGCTCCGAGGGAATCGTCATGGTGATCTCTACGGTCTCAGCAGGATCTGTACCGATGTTCTCGAAATGGATGATAAGGTTAAGGGTATGCTCCGGGCGGATGAACGGGTAGTCCGGTACGCCAACGATTTCGTTGGGATCATAGGCCCCGCGCAGGGGCTGACAGGACGTTCCCGGCTTCTGCCCGGCCTCCTCGAGTTCTACCGGTGTCACCATAGTTTGCTGGAAGGACCCACTACGGAGAGCCGTGCTGGATACAGCATAAATCTCACGGACCTCTTCAATTGGTATCTCGCCAATGTTTTTCCACGGTATGTAAAGCCTATTTTCATAAATATGCGGTCCGGCATACCAAGTGGTCTCGTTAGTCCAAACATTCATAGACCCATTAAACTGCCAAAGCAGACCGTGATGATCCTCGCCTTTCGCTGTTTTGCCCCAGTGATAGAAATTGAGTGAATCTATGCGTTTCGTGCCTAACATCACAAATCCTGATGGGCCAGGTTGAAATACATTCTCAGTCTCAACAACAACATCCACACCCCAACGTTCGGGCTCCAATTTATTCCCGCGAGTGGGAACCAATTTAACTGTAATTTTGCTTAAGTTATGTCGAATAGTGGCAAGTTTGATGTCGGGAGGCTTTGGAGTTTTAGCAAGCTTTTGGAACGTGTTTCGAGCCGAGGATGCGAAGGCTGAGGTTAGGCCGCCGGCGCGAGTAGGGATAGCGGGGAGGGTGGCCGCAAATGCAAGACCCTCCCCCCAGCCCCGGCCGACCCGCACCAGGTCCGGGTTAAGGCACAGGCTCTTGGCCAGCCACTCAGACCCCAGCTTCGGACGCCACAGTCCGAAGGTGAGGTTGCCAATAGCCCCCTCCACCTCGGCGAGCAGAAAGACGGCACTTTCACCGGATGTAAGGGACTGCACCGTTTCTTTCCAGCTGAAAGTGCCTTTGACCACCGCCCAGGGATCCGGACCCACCCAGTCGTAAAGCCACTGTCGGAAGCTGAATCCACCGCCCTCGCCGGCGGGGCGGAGAGCTCCCGCGCCGCTCAAGTTGCCAGCGCTTTGAACACGCTGCCTCAGCAGGTCCTCCATCGTGGTTCGCAGTTCGAGGAGATACTCAGCCATCAAAGCATCCGCTACCCATGGATACCGCTTGCTCACCTGATCAATATAGCCGTAAGCCATCTCCTCATCCGGCAACTCCCGGAAGGCCTGAAGGGCCCAGCCTTCCAATTCGCCGGTCGCCCACAAGGAGAGAGTCACCAGGTCGTCCAGGTATCCTATCGGATTGTTTTCATTCCCCTGCCGGGCCACCCCCTGAATGTCCTCCCAGAGCTCCGCCAGCGGTTGACCCACCAGGTAATAGGCGAAGTCAGTGGGATCGCCCAGCCGGAGGCCGCCCGTTATGTTCACCGCAGACCAGGGAAGGTTATAAGTCAACCCTACCCGCTGCCTCTGCCCGGGGTCTACTCGCACTGCGACAAAGTAAACATTACCCAAAGGACTGTCCAGAGACCCCAGAAGCTCCGCGTTCGGCGTGGTGGCGATCAGCAACGTGCCCGTGGGCGGGCGCAGAGCCACCACTGCTACGCCCGGCGCCGTGCCTTCGTTCGAGAGGGTCATGTAATGCATCCAGTTCCGCCCAGGTGAGAAAACCGGACTTTTCTCATACGCTATCCTCATGAGCGGGAAATAAGGCAACACCCATAGCCGGGTGCGGCGCTCCTCGCTGCCCTGCCGTACCACTACATCCCACGGCCCCGGATACGTCATATTCACATCCAGTTCAATGGACTCGGACGAGAGGACGCGAACGGCCGCCGGGGCATCCCGCACGGTCTGCGTCACCGTCCCGGATATGAACCGTGTTTCCAGCCACACCTCCGCATCAGACCGGAAGCCGGACCCATACAGGGTAAGGGTAGGCGTCACATGGGGCGTGGCCAGGATCTCCTCCGGCTGAACGCTGGCGATGCCCCAGGCGGTCAGGTTCACCGAGAAGGCCCGCTCCGGCCCCGTCCCCATCCCGATGCCGTCAAAGGCCATGACCCGAATCGTGTAATCCCCGGGCGGCAGCGCGCGGGTCAGGGTCAGGGTGGCCGTCACCCCCTCGCTCGACTCAATCCGATAGAACCCCCGATCCCAGCCCGCCGGGCTCTCCACCTGGTCATAGACCGCCACCACCGTCCCACCCTGCCGGATCTCCGCCCGCAGATAGATCACGTCCTGGACGAAGGTCGTCCCGGTCAGGGCGTCGGTGTCCGTGACCCAGATCCGAAACTGCAGAGGCAAGGCGTTGAAGGTGAAGCTGTCGGCCGCCGGATTCACCACGAAAGCCTGCGGGGGCTGATTCTCCGGAATGAAGACGCCGGCCACCCGCAGCCAGGGCTCGAAGTCCACCCCGTCGCTCACCCGGTCCCCCAGGCCCATGGGGTTCCGGGAGGGATGATACGGGCCCGTGGGATGGCCCCACGCCTGCTGGCGGGCGTTCACCGTCCGGGCAGGGGTGTCATTGCGGATCCCGAAGCCGGCGTTGCGGTAGAAGAGGTTGCCCCGCAGGATGGGCTGGCTGTTCGAGGTCACCAGGCCCGGCCCGCCGTTGAGGTAGATGGCGTTCCCGGCCAGCGTAGGGGCGCTGCCCACCACATACGCCCCGGTGCCTGCGTTATGGTGGATGCGGCAGTCCTCCACCACCACGTCCGAACTCTCAATCCACAACGCCGCATAGTTGCCAGAACCCGCCGAGTTCACCACACACCACCGCATCACCCCCGAAGAACCACTCAAAAACCGAATGTAATACCAGCGCCCCGGCCCCACCGTCGTCGTGCTCGCCGTAGTAAACGTAATCGGCGCCGTCTCCGTCCCCGTTACAACCAGCCGCCCACGCACCTCCAAATACACATTGTCCCCAAACCGCACCGCCGTCCCCGCCGTCACCGTCAAAGCCCTCCCAACCCCCACCGTCCAGCTCCCAGCCAGCACATACGGCACACCCCCCATCGCCCCACCATCCAGCACCACATCCCGACCCGTCGTCCCATACCCTCCCACATACACCGCGTCCCCACCGTTGTCATGAACCGAAAGCCCCTCATACGCCGGATTCATATCCAGCGTGCTCTGCACCACCGCCCACCCCCCATTGCGGTCCACCTCCACCCGCCGCAAAACCGGCGCCAGCCCCCCACCACTCAGATAAATCCCCGCCGCCGCATTGTCATGAATCCGACAGTCCTCCACCACCACGTCCGAACTCTCAATCCACAACGCCGCATAGTTGCCAGAACCCGCCGAGTTCACCACACACCGCCGCATCACCCCCGAAGAACCACTCAAAAACCGAATGTAATACCAGCGCCCCGGCGCCACCGTCGTCGTGCTCGCCGTAGTAAACGTAATCGGCGCCGTCTCCGTCCCCGTTACAACCAGCCGCCCACGCACCTCCAAATACACATTGTCCCCAAACCGCACCTCGACCCCGGGCTCGATGGTGAGCTGGCCCGTGTCCGCCACGGTCACCGACCCCTGGACGATATAGGGGCTGCCGGCCGCCGTCCAGGTCACTGAACCCGTGATGGTGCCTCCGGGGATGATCGTGGGTCCCTCCGCCTCGGCGATGCGGGGGCGGGTCAGCCCCGTGATCCCGGCCCCGATCAGGAAAACCGCCAGCGCCATCACCGCCAGCGCCCCCACGCGCCGGGCGCGCTTCACGATCTCCGTCCACGGCTTGCTCCGAAACATCGCTCACCTCCTGGGATCGGCTTCAGGCTGCGGACCGCGTCCCGGGATCTCGCCTCAAAAATGTGGGCGGCGAACGCATCTTCTCCCCTAACCTGCCAAAGGCTTGTGAACAATCTGTGAACAAAAGCCTCTCACCCTCTAACCTCTTTACAACCCACTTTCGAGGCGAAGCCCTCATCCTCCGACGCCTCTACTCCTTGCCCCTCAGCTTGCCCAAAGCCTGTGAACAAATTGTGAACAAGGTGGCTCCGGGCTCTAACTTTCTTACAACCTTATGCCCACCGAGGGGGATTCGGAAGAGACGCTTCCCTTCTTCGAGGTCTATGGCGCGGGCGCTCCGAGGAGGGCCGTTGCGCGCCCTCGCCTTCCCTTCGGAGAAAGCCGGGGCTCAAGAAGAGGAGTGGATCCGAGGATCGGCCCGCCTATGCCTCGCGGCCCAGCCGGAGGACGGCGAGGAAAGCCTCCTGGGGGACCTCCACGCGGCCGATCATCTTGAGGCGCTTTTTGCCTTCCTTCTGCTTCTCCAGCAGCTTCCGCTTGCGGGTGACATCGCCCCCGTAGCACTTGGCCAGCACGTCCTTGCGCATGGCCTTGATGGTCGCCCGAGCGATGACCCGCCCCCCCACCGCCGCCTGAATGGCCACGTCGAACAGCTGGCGGGGGATCACCTCCCGCAGCTTCTCCACCAGGGCGCGCCCCCTGGCATACGCCTGCTCCCGGTGCACGATCAGCGCCAGGGCGTCCACCGGCTGGCCGTGCACCAGGATGTCCAGCCTCACCAGATCCCCCGCCCGATACCCGATGAAGGTGTAATCCATGGAGGCGTAGCCCCGGGTGCGGCTCTTGAGGGCGTCGTAGAAATCGATGAGCAGCTCGGCCAGGGGGACCTCGGCCTCGATCATCACCCGCCGCGGATCCAGATAGGTCATGTTCTGATAAACGCCCCGCCGCGAGGTGATGAGATCCATCACCGGCCCGATGTAATCGGCCGGGGTGATGATGGTGACCTTCATCCACGGCTCCCGGATCTCCTCGATCCAGGAGGCGTCCGGGAGATCCGAGGGACGGGTGATGGTCTTCACCGAGCCGTCCCGCAGCACCACCTCATACTCCACGCTGGGGGCCGTGGCCACGATATCCAGCCCATACTCCCGCTCCAGGCGCTCCTGCACGATCTCCATGTGGAACATCCCCAGGAAGCCGCACCGGAAGCCGAAGCCCAGGGCCTGGGAGGTCTCCGGCTGGAAAACCAGGGCCGCGTCGTTGAGCTGCAGCTTCTCCAGGGCCTCCCGCAACAGCTCGTAATCCTCGCCTTCCGAAGGGTAAAAACTGGCGAAGACCATGGGCTTGGGAGGGCGGAACCCCGGCAGCGGCTCGGGGGCCGGGCGGTCCGCCGTGGTCAGGGTATCCCCCACCCGACACTCCCGCACGGATTTGAGGCCCGTGGCCACGTAGCCCACCTCCCCCGCCTCCAGCCGGCCCGTGGGGGTGAAGTCCGGCGTGAAGACCCCGATCTCCACCGGCTCGCTGGTCACCCCGGTGGACATCACCAGGATCTTCCGGCCTATAGCGAGGGCCCCGTTGACCACCCGCACGTAGGCGATGACGCCTTTGTAAGGATCGTAGTGGCTGTCGAAGATCAGGGCCTGGAGGGGGGCCTCCGGATCCCCCCGGGGGGGAGGGACGCGCTGCACCACCGCCTCCAGGACCTCCTCCACGCCGATCCCCAATTTGGCGGAGATCCGGAGGACCTCCGACTCGGGGACACCGATGAGCTCGGCGATCTCCCGGGCCACCTCGTCGGGCCGCGCGGCAGGCAGATCGATCTTGTTGACCACCGGGATGATCACCAGGTCGTGCTCCAGGGCCAGATAGAGGTTGGCCAGGGTCTGGGCCTCGATGCCCTGGGTGGCGTCCACCAGCAGCACTGCCCCCTCGCAGGCGGCCATGGCACGGCCCACCTCATACGAAAAGTCCACGTGGCCCGGCGTGTCGATCAGGTTCAGGATGTAGGTCTGCCCGTCCCGCGCCGTGTAGCGCATCCGGACGGCCGAGGCCTTGATGGTGACCCCCCGCTCCCGCTCCAGATCCATGGAGTCCAGCACCAGCTCCACCCCATCCCGCGTCTGGATGGTGCCGGTGCGCTCCAGGAGCCGGTCCGCCAGGGTGGTCTTGCCGTGATCCACGTGGGCGATGATGCAGAAATTGCGAATGCGCTCCAGTCCCATCGCTCCCCCGCCCGGGTTCGGGAAGAGGTGCGCCCGAAGCCGGTTTCGCCGTGCATCATACCCATGGCGCGAAACGGGTGTCAAATGCCTCCGCCGATTGAAATCGGCCTTCCAGGGCGCTTACGCGCCACGCGTCGGCCTTGCAAGCCGATTGAAATCGGCCTTCCAGGGCGCTTACGCGCCAGGCGTCGGCCTCCGCCGACGCAAGACGCCTTCCCGGTCGGCGCAGGCCGACCGTCGGCCGAAGGCCCCTGGAGGCCGAATTCATTCGGCGTGCAGGCCGACCGCCGGCCGAAGGCCCTTCGAGGTCGAATTCATTCGACATCGATCCTCCACTGCTCGCAGTTGCCCTACATGCGGCCGGATGCTTCCTCCCGCGCCCGGCCCGGATGTAAGATAGGAAAGTGCCGCCCCAGGGATGAACAGGCTGCCGGGGGCGGGCTCCGAACTCAAGGGAACCTCTCATAGGAGGCCGCTATGCGCCGCCGTATGCTGCTCTGGATCGGGATCGCCCTGGGGGCCCTGATCCTGCTTCTCCTCGCTGGAGGCGCCCTCGCCTTCTACCGAGCCTCCCGCCAGCCCTTCCCCCAGACCCGCGGGACCCTCCGCCTCCCCGGCCTGCAGGCCCCGGTCACCGTCATCCGGGATCGCTGGGGAGTGCCCCACATCTACGCCTCCAACCTCCACGACCTGTTCATGGCCCAGGGCTTCGTCCACGCCCAGGACCGCTTCTGGCAAATGGAGTTCTGGCGCCACATCGGGACCGGGCGCCTCTCGGAGATGCTGGGGAAGACCACCCTGAACCAGGACCGCTTCATCCGCACCCTGGGCTGGAACCGGGCCGCTCGGCAGGACCTGGAGCGCCTCGGCCCGGAGGAGCGGGCCATCCTCGAAGCCTACGCAGCCGGGGTGAACGCCTACCTGGAACAGCATCGGGATCGCCTGCCCCTGGAGTTCACCCTCTTCCGGCTGTTCGGACGCCGCTGGGAGATCGAGCCCTGGCAGCCCCTGCACACCGTGGCCTGGGCCAAGGTGATGGCCTGGGATCTGGGGGGCAACTGGGACGACGAGCTGCTCAACGCCCGCATCGTGGACCGGATCGGCGCCGAACGCCTGAAGGAGATCGTCCTCCCCTACCCCGCCGACCGCCCGGTCATCGTCCCGACGCCGGTAGCCGAGGTCCCGGAGGAAACCCTCCGGGCGCTGCTGGACATCGGCCGCTCCCTCCAGCGGATGACCCTGGGAGATGCCCCGGACATCGGGTCCAACAACTGGGTGGTGGCCGGATCCCGCACCGTCACCGGAAAGCCTCTCCTGGCCAACGACCCGCACCTCAGCATCCAGATGCCCAGCATCTGGTATGAGGTGGCCCTGCACTGCGAGCCCGTCACCCCCGAATGCCCCCTCCGGGTCGCCGGCGCCTCCTTCCCCGGCGTCCCCGGCATCGTGATCGGCCACAACGACCGCATCGCCTGGGGCGTGACCAACGTGGGGCCCGATGTCCAGGACCTCTATCTGGAGCGGGCGAACCCTCAGAACCCCCTCGAGGTCGAATTTCAGGGGAAGTGGGAGCCCGTCCGGGTGATCACCGAGGAGATCCGCATCGCCGGACAGGCAGAGCCTCTTCTCCTCCCGGTGCGGATCACCCGGCACGGCCCGGTGATCAACGACGTGGTGGAAGCCCTGACCCGCACCCAGACCCTCTACGCCTTCCGCTGGACCGCCCTGGAGCCCTCCTCCATCGTGCAGGCGTTGTTGCGTCTGAACCGTGCCCGGAACTGGGAGGAATTCCGCGCCGCCCTGGCCGACTGGGACGTCCCCGGCCAGAACTTCGTCTACGCCGACGTCGACGGCCACATCGGCTACCAGGCCACCGGCCGCATCCCCATCCGGGCGAAGGGGAACGGCCTGCTGCCCGTCCCGGGGTGGACCGGCGAATACGAGTGGACCGGATATGTCCCCTATGAGGAGATGCCCCGGCGGCTGGACCCACCGGAGGGCTTCATCGTCACCGCCAACAACGCGGTGGTGGATCCAGCCTATCCCTACTTCCTGGCCGCCGTGTGGGATTACGGGGACCGGGCCCAGCGCATCACGGATCTGCTCCGGGCGAAGGACCGGCTCTCCATCGAGGATATGGCCGCCATCCAGAACGACACCTTCTCCCTGGCCGCCCAGGCCATCACGCCTTACATCCTCCAGGTCTCCTTCACCGACCCCCTCGCCCGCCAGGCCCAGGATCTCCTGCGGGCCTGGGATTTCCGAGCCACCCCGGAGAGCCCGGCCCCCACGATCTTCGAGGCTTTCCTCCAGCATCTCCTTCACGAAGCGTGGGTGGACGAGCTGGGCGAGGAGATCGTGCAGGAGCTGCTGACCGGGGGCAGCCACAACCGATACTGGGCCCGCTGGGCGCTGGCCCAGCCGGACCTGGCATGGTGGGACGATCTCCGCACGCCGCAACGGGAGACCCGCGACGACATCGTGCGGCGGGCCTTCGAGCAGGCCGTGGCCGAGCTGCGCGGGCGCCTCGGCCCGGATCCCCGCGCCTGGGCCTGGGGGAAGGTCCACACGGCCACCTTCGTCCACGGGACCCTGGGACAATCCGGTATTGGGCCGGTCGAGGCCATCTTCAACCGCGGCCCCTACCCGGCCCCCGGGACCAGCGCGGCGGTGAACAACACCGGGTTCAACGTCCAGAAAGGGTTCGCCGTCCGCAGCCTGCCCTCCCTCCGCTTCATCGCCTCCACCGCCAGCTGGTCCGACAGCCGCTTCATCCACACCACCGGCCAGTCCGGGCAGCCTTATCATCCCCATTACGACGACTTCATCCCGCTGTGGCTGAAGGGGGAGTATCACCCGATGCTCTGGTCCCGGGAGGAGGTGGAGCGGAATGCGGAGGGCGTCCTCATCCTGCAGCCGTAGCTTCCGCCTGGGGAGGCTCGCATGCGCGTGCTGATCACCGGAGGGACTGGATTGCTGGGCCGGGCGCTGGCGGAGCGCCTCTGCCGGGCTGGCTACGAGGTGATCGCGCTCTCGCGGCGGCCGGAGCCGGCGCGCCTGCCGCCGGGCGTGCAGGGGGCGCGCTGGGACGGGCGCACCCCGGAGGGATGGGGGCATCTGGTTGAGGGGGCCATCGCGATCATCAACCTGGCCGGGGAGAGCATCGGCCAGCGGTGGACCGAGGCCACCAAGCGCCGCATCCGCGAGAGCCGACTGAACGCCGGCCGCGCCGTCGTGGAGGCCATCGCCGCCGCCCGGGTGAAACCCCACGTCGTCCTTCAGGCCTCCGCCGTCGGTTACTACGGGGCGCGGGGCGAAGAGCGGTTAACGGAAGAAGATCCTCCGGGGAACGACTTCCTGGCCCGCCTGGCCGTGGACTGGGAGGCCAGCACGCAGCCCGTGGAGGCCATGGGAGTCCGCCGGGTGATCCTGCGCACCGGGATCGTTCTGGCGAAGGATGGGGGCGCCCTGCCCCGCCTGCTCCTTCCCTTTCGCTTCTTCCTGGGCGGCCCCCTCGGGAACGGCCGCCAGGGGTGGTCCTGGATCCATCGGGATGACTGGGTGGAGGCCGCGCGCTTCCTGATGGAGAACCCGGAGGCCCAGGGGCCCTACAACCTCACCGCCCCCCAGCCGGTTCGCAACGCCGAGCTCTGCCGGATCCTGGGGAAGGTGATGGGGCGCCCCTCCTGGCTGCCGGTGCCCGCCTTCGCCCTGCGCCTGCTGTTCGGGGAGGGGGCCGACTTCCTGCTCACCGGCCAGTTCGTGCTCCCCAAGCGTTTGCTCGAGGCCGGCTTCACCTTCCGTTACCCGGATCCCGAATCCGCCCTGCGGGCCATCCTGCGCCCCACCGCCTCGTAAGTTCGCGCGCGTCCCCATTCCCGCAGGGATCGGGGAGGTCCCACGAGAGGCCTCCCCGATCCCTCATTTTCCCGCAGCCCCTCCCCGACCGCGCGGGCTCCCCTCGGTTGATCGGTTAAAATGAAGCAAAGCGCTCCGGAACCGGGGTCCCGCCCGCCGCCCGGCCGGGGCGCGCTGTGGAGTGGGGAAGAGGACCGCCATGCTCAAGCCGGGGACGTTGCTCCACGGCCGCTATCGCATCCTGCGCCCCATCGGACGAGGTGGGATGGGCGCCGTCTACGAAGCCGAGGACACGCTGCTGGAGGGACGCCGCTGTGCCATCAAGGAGATCCTGCTCGGCTTCGAGGCGGATCCTGCCTATCGGGAGCAGGCCCGCGCCCAGTTCTATCGTGAGGCCAGCGTCCTGGCCCGGCTGGATCATCCCAACCTCCCCAAGGTCTCGGATTATTTCTCCGAAGGGGATCGGGATTACCTGGTGATGGATTTCGTCCCCGGCCGGGACCTGCGGGAGCTCATCGACGAAGCCCGGGAGAGCGGCCGCTTCCTCGACGAGCGGACGGTGCTGAGCTGGGCGGAGCAGCTGTGCGACGCCCTGGATTACCTGCACCGGCAGAACCCGCCCATCGTCCACCGGGACATCAAGCCCTCGAACATCAAGCTGACCCCCGACGGCCGGATCAAGCTGGTGGATTTCGGGCTGGTCAAGCTCCTGGCGCCGGATGAGGACCGCACCATCACGATCCTGCAGGGGCGGGGCACCGCCGCCTACACGCCGCTGGAGCAGTATGGGGGGGACGTCGGGCACACGGACATCCGTTCGGACATCTACGCCCTGGGGGCCACGCTCTATCATCTGCTGACCAACACGCCCCCGCCGGACGCGCGGCAACGTTTCCTGAAGCCGGACAGCCTGATCCCGCCCCGCGCCCTCAACCCGCGCATCTCCCCCCGGGTGGAGCGGGCGATCCTGAACGCCATGGCGTTGCATCCGGATGACCGTCCTCCCAGCATCGCTGCCTTCCGGGCCGAGCTGCTGGGGATGGCTCCGCCCTCCCCACCCGCAGCGGTCTGGGCGCTCCCCGAAAGCCCGTGGGAGGTCCTCTGGCGGCGCCACCGGCTCCTGGCCCTGGTGGCCCTGGGGATCTTCGTCCTCGCCCTGCTGATCACCCTGATGCACGGGTAGGCGCCGACACCCATTGACAATCCCCCGCCGCTCCCCCTATAATGGAAAGCGCGAGGCAGATCGATCCGAACACGAAAGGGGGTGGGAACGTTGGCGCGCGTGGTCATCGAGGAGGGGGAGTCCTTTGAGTCGGCCCTCAAGCGGTTCAACAAGCAGATCCAGGCCGACAAGCTGCTTTCGGAGCTCCGCCGCCGGCGCTACTACGAGCCGCCCAGCGTGATCCGCAAGCGCAAGAAGGCGGCCAAGCTGCGCAAGAGCCGGCGGACGACGCTCAAGGCCCTGCGGGCCGCCGGTTTGCTCTGAGCGGAAACGCCGAAGCCCTGAAGGAGATGAGGGGCGGGGATCTTTCCCCGCCCCTCATCTGTTTTCCGGATCCCGGCTTGCGAACCGGCAACCCCTTCTCCTCCGGCTCGCATCAGGAAGTCGGATTCAGCGGTCGAAAGCCCGGCGCTTCCCCTTAGCCCCACGCCTATGGGAGCATCTCCGTCTTCAGCACCGCATCCAGCACGATCATCGCCGCCAGGGCCAGCGGGAGCGCCGTGCCCAGATGATAAATCCAGCCGTATTTAGCAGGGGGGATCGCATAGAGGGCCAGGATACACAGATCCAGGGCGATCCCGATGATCAGCCCGCCCACGATCACGGCGATGCGTTTGGCCAGCATCCCACCTCCCTCCGCGAAGTTCATCGAGCGCCTTCTTCACGGAAACCCCTCACCAGCACAGATAGATTGTAGCCAGCCCCGGTCGCTCCGTCAATGGGAAACCCATAAATTCAGAGCCGGGAAGCGTTTTTGAGAGACAATGACCGCCTTCCCAGCCCCCGTGGACAACCAGCGGCCCATGATTGGGTCAGCTCCATTGACATTTTTCCCAGGATCGGTTATGCTGGGGATAGAGGGGCCAGCGGGGATGGACGGCGATGGCGGAGATCTTAGGGGAGGCACAGGCCTCCCTGACTCCGGAGGTGGCCGATGCAGGCCACGAGGTCTCGTATCCTTCAGATCCTGCGGGAACGAGGAGAAGCCACCGCTGTCGAGCTGGCCACACGGCTGGGCCTCCGCGCCGTCACCGTCCGGCATCACCTCCGCGTCCTGCGCGCCGAGGGCCTGATCCGGGAGGTCCGCACCCACCGCAACGGCCGCGGGCGTCCTCGTCTGGTCTTCACCCTCACCGAGGCCGCCAACCGTCTCTTCCCACGGAACTACGAAGGGCTCGTCCGCCATCTCCTCCCGGTCGCCCTCTCGGCGGCGGAGATCCGTCAGATCGCCCGACGCATCAGCGAGGAGGCCGCCCTCCAGGGGCTGGCCGGTCCGGCCCGGCTCGCCGCCGTCGTCTCCTTCCTCAACTCGAAAGGCTACCTGGCCCGGATCGAGCCCGCGACCAACGGCCCGGCGTGGCTGGAGATCCGCAACTGCCCCTACCTGGAGGTCGCCCGGGAACAGGAGGGGCTTTGCGCCCTGGACGCCGCCCTGATGGAGGAGCTGCTCGGGGCGCCGACGGAGCGGGTCTCCTGCATCATTCACGGGGATCCGGCCTGCCGTTACCGCATCCGCTCCGAAGCGGCCTGATCCCTCGGGCCGAACGACCCTCTCAGGAGCCCCGGTGCGAAAGGCCCGGACCGGGTTACAGGCTCAGTATGTGCCACACTGCATCCTCCAGCCCCAGGCGGCGCAGGGTGAGGGGCACCAGGATCACACCCAGGGTGTTCAGACGACGGCTGCCGGTGAGGGAGGGAAGCAGGCCGATGCCGGAGGCCGCGAGCAGGACCGCAAGCCCCGGGATCCCCCCTAACCCTGCGACGCTGAGGACGATCAGGGCCAGCGCCGCGGCATAAACCCACCGCCACGCCCGGGAGGCCGCCCAGCGGCTCATCCCCTGCGTGAGCGGCTCCATCAGCAGGAAAGCCAGCGCCGCCGCCAGAGCGGTGGCCAGGACCGCCGCGCGATAACGGTCCGGCGTCGCCGGCCCCGCCCAGGGAGCCAGCATCGTCCCCAGCCCGCCCCGCGCCGCGGGGGAGTCCGGCAGGAGAAGCAGCCAGAAGACGCCGACGCTGTAGAAAGCCCGGGCCGCCCCCTGGGCGACCAGGAAGGCGCGATCATCCCGCTGGGCCGTGGCGTGACCCGCCAGCAGCCCCCCGATCCCCGCCGTCACCCCCGGGAAAAGCACCGCGAACACCCCTCCCAGCAACCCGGCCCCCACCCCCCGCGCCCAGATCCCGAACGGAAGCGTCTCCCCTGAGGGACGGGATGGAGCGGGCCGACCGCCCCTCATCGCCTGCAACAGGCTGGGAACCGCGAACAGCCCCAGGAAGGCGGGGATCAACGGCTGACGCGCCAGGGGACCGATGAGAGGGTTCCGGGCGAGCAGGAGAAAGCCCAGCGCTCCGGAGAGGGCGAAGGTGATCACCCCGGCGCCGAGCCGCATCCAGACCGTCATCAGACGCCGGGCCGGCGTGGGCAGCCGCTCGGCGCCCCACGGCCACTCCGAAAGCAACAGGAAGGCGCTGAGGGCCAGCAGGATCCAGCCCACGTGCGGCGCCAGCACCGCCCGCAGCGCCGCCCATCCCCGGGGCCAGAAGGGCGCGGAGAGCAACAGGAGCATCACAGCCCCCCACGCTCCCCATCCGGCCCATCGCACCGCCTCCTGTCCCCATCCCTCCCGGAGGGCCTTCTGGGCCGGCAGCATCAGCCCCAGGGCCCCTTCATCCGGGGTTTGGTAGAACACCGCCGGGGCCAGATGGAAGAAGGCGTAACCCACCGCCACTCCGATCCCCAGCCCCAGCCCGCCGTCGGCGGGAAGGATCCCTTTTCGCTCAGGAAGGCTGAACAGGAGGGCCGCCACCAGGTTATAAGGATGCAAGCCGGGGACGATGGCGCTCACGCCGCTCAGCGCCAGCCCCACCCCTACCCCGAGCAGCAACTCCACGGACATCCGGCTCCCTCCCTCACGATCCATCCTCCGCCCGGAGCCAGCCCGCCTCCGTCAGGATCCACTGCACCCGGCTGTCCCGGGCGGTGTGAGGGAGCGCGTCGACCAGAAAGCGGGCGTAGGTGACCCCCACGGTGATCCCTCGAAGGCGCGGGAGGAGGCGGTCGAAATACCCGCCGCCATATCCCAGCCGGAAGCCCCGGCGATCGAAGGCCACCCCCGGGATGAGGGCCAGCTCGATCTCCTCCGGGGCCACCTCGGGGCACTCCGGCGTCGGCTCCAGCATGCCATAGGGATGGCGCTCCAGGGCGCCGGGCTGATACCGATGGAGCGAGAGCTCCCGGGAAGGGGCGATCCGGGGGAGGACCCATCGCTTCGTGGGGTGGCGGTCGAGCAGCGGTGTCAGATCGATCTCGTTCCGGAAGGCCATATACGTCAGCACCGTATGGGCCTGCGCAAAGGGAGGCCATGCCTCCAGGTGCGCGCGGACCGCCGCGCTGGCGGCGGCGACGATCTCCGGAGGCAACGCCTCCCGCTCGGCGAGCCATCGGGCGCGCAGGGCCCGCTTCACCCCGCGAACCGACTCCAGGGATGGGAACTCATCCTGCTCATTCATCCAGAGATATACTCCTTGCCCTCCGGGTCCGGCGCATCCACCGGAAGCCAGGCGGCCAGCTGCTGCGCCCAGTGCTCCGCAGCCCGGCGGGCGGCCTCCCGGAAATCCATGCGTCGGGAGGCGTAGAGGATCGGCTCCCCTACGAACACCACCGCCGGCGGCGGCCCTCCGGCCATCCTGGAAAGGTCCGCGGGATCCTGGACCTCCAGGGCGACCCATTGGAGGTCCTCGGGGACGGAGAGCGGGGCGCTGCATGCGAGGCCCGCCGGCAGGCCGCGGGCGCGGGCGGCCCGGGCGTGACGGCCAGCGATCCCGGCCTCCGGCGCCTCCCGAGCCCACCAGAAGATCGCCCCGCTGGCAGCCCCATGGGGGACTGCCTCCGCCGGGAGCTCGGGAGCCACCGTCACCGCGTCCGCTCCCCACACCTCAAAGGCGGCCCGGAGATACGCGCCCGCCGAAGCCGGATCCCGCCACCGGGCGTCCAGCAGGATGGGCAGATCGTCGGGGAGATAGCGGATCAGACGCTCCATCGCCACCATCCCGGCCGCGCCCTCGGCCAGGAAGGAGATCAGCGGGACGGCGCAGGCGCAGATCCACGCCCCGACCTCCTCCAGGATGGCACGGGCGAAGGGGAAGACCGGATCATCCACCGGCAACATCGGCGCCGGCATCCGATCCCGCCACACCGCCAGGGTCAGGCCCAGACGGGTCCGCCGCTGCCGCTGGGCGTTCCGGAGCTTCCCCCAGAAATCCGGGCGTCCGGGGATCGTCATCGCCATCCTCCCGCTCTCCAGCGCGGCGATCCGATGGGCTCAAGCGCCGGCCATCGGCCAGCGGGGCCGATACTGCAGAGCCTCGGCGATGTGATGGGCTTGCAGGACCTCCGAGCCCTCCAGGTCCGCGATGGTGCGGGCCACCTTCAGAACCCGATGATAAGCCCGGGCGGAGAGATGCAGCTGATGCATCGCGGCCCGCAGCAGGGCCTGGGCCTGGGGCTCCATCGGGCAATACGCACGGATATGCCCGGGTCCCATCTCGGCGTTGCACGTGACTCCGGTCCCGTGGAAACGCAGGCGCTGGAGGGCCCGGGCGCGCTCCACCCGCTCCCGGATCCGGGCCGAAGGCTCCCCCCGCCGGTCGTCGGACAGCTTCTCATACTCCACGCGGGGGACCTCAATCTGGATATCGATGCGATCCAGCAGCGGCCCGCTGAGGCGTTTCTGATAACGGGCGACCATGGCCGGGGAGCAGGTGCAGGGCTTGATGGGATCGCCGTAGTAGCCGCAGGGGCAGGGATTCATCGCCGCCACCAGCATGAACGCCGCCGGGAACTCCAGGGTCCCGGCGGCCCGGCTGATCACCACCCGCTTGTCCTCCATGGGCTGGCGCAGCACCTCCAGGGCGCGCAGGTCGAACTCCGGCAGCTCATCCAGGAAGAGCACCCCCCGGTGGGCCAGGGAGATCTCCCCCGGGCGGGGGAAGCGCCCCCCGCCCACCAGGCCGGCGTGACTGATGGTGTGGTGGGGCGCCCGGAAGGGGCGCTGGCGGATCAGAGGGAACTCCGAGGAGAGGAGGTCCGCCACGCTGTAGATGCGGGTCACCTCCAGCGCCTCCTCCAGGGAGAGACGGGGGAGGATCCCGGGGAGGGCGCGGGCCAGCAGCGTCTTTCCGGTCCCGGGCGGGCCGATCATCAGCACGTTGTGATTGCCGGCCGCCGCCACCTCCAGGGCCCGCTTTGCGTGCTCCTGGCCCTTGATGTCCGCGAAGTCCACCGCGGGAGGCGTGTCGATCCAGCGATCCAGCGGCGTGGGCGGCTGGGGAGGGATGGGACGCTGCCCGAGCAGGTGATCCACCAGCTCCCGCAGGGAGGCCACGGGGTAGATCTCGATCTCCGGCACCAGGGCGGCCTCCGGGGCGTCTGCGGCGGGGACGAAGAGGCGGCGGATGCCCATCTCCCGGGCCAGGGCGGCCATCACCAGGGTCCCCGGCACGTGGCGCACCGACCCGTCCAGCCCCAGCTCCCCCACCACCATGGCCTCCTCCACGGCGTTCAGGGGGAGCTGCTCGGAGGCGATCAGCACCCCCAGGGCGATGGGGAGATCGTAAGAGGGGCCTTCTTTGCGCAGATCGGCCGGGGCCAGGTTGACCACAATGCGGGCCAGCGGGAAGGAGAGACCGGCGTAGCGGATCGCCGAGCGCACCCGTTCCCGCGCCTCCTGAACCGCCGCGTCCGGCAACCCGACGATGGTGAACCCCGGCTGCCCGCGGCTGACATCCACCTCCACCGCCACAGGCTCCCCTTTCAGCCCGATCAGGGCGCAGCTCCACAGGCGGGCGAGCATCCCGGCTCCTTCGCGCGGAATCCCTGGAGCGGGAGGCCGTCCGATGGCCTCTCCCGAACACGCGCTCCCAATTAAATGATAGCCGGTGGTCCGGGCGGCTCTCCGTCCCTCTCAGGAAAAAGACGCCGAAAAGGGCGGATGGAAGCTTCTCTGCCCATCCGCCCCGGCGGCATGCGCTCGATCGCAAGATGTCGGTTGAGAAGAGGGGCTACGCGCCGGCTTCCTCAGAGGCCTCGGGCGCTTCGGAGGGGAGTTCCGCAGCCTCGGGGGCGGCGATCAGGCGCTCCTTCAGGCGGGCCGCCTTGCCGAACCGCTCTCGGAGATAATACAGCCGGGCGCGGCGGACCCGGGAGTGGCGCACGACCTCGATGTGGTCGATGCGCGGGGAATACAGGGGGAAGGTGCGCTCCACCCCGATACCGTGGGCGGCGATGCGACGGACGGTGAAGGTGCGGCCAGTGCCGCTGCCCCGGATGCGGATGACTGTCCCCTGGAAGACCTGCACCCGCTCCTTATCGCCCTCGCGCACCCGCCAGTGCACCCGCACCACATCGCCCGGCCGGAGCTCGGGGACCGGCCGCCCGGCGATCCATTCCCGCTCCAGCTGTTGAAGGATCAGATCGCTCATCCCGATTCCCTCTCCACCGAGATTTGCCCCGAATGGCTTCATGATGGCGACGATCAGGATCCTGGAGGACCCCGTCCCGATCGCCCCGCTGGCCTCTTCCGGATCTCCGTCCCCAGGTGGCCACGGGGTTCGCAAGCGTGCCGATGGCCGATCTTCGCCGCGATCCACACGCAGAGGGACATTATAGCCGTCCTGTATGATCCTGACAATATTGCCCCCAGCGCGCAACGAGGACAACCTGACCGGTCCACCTCCGACCCCGCCCCAATCCATCCTGCATCCGGAAGAACCGATAAGCCCCGCAACGAACGGTGGACCACGCCGAGATCTCAGCCCCTCCCCGGCGTCCCCCGATCCTCCGATGCACATCCCCGGGAGGGGGATCCTCCTCCCATCCCCCGGGATCGGATATCGGGGAAAGGGCCGGCCGGGAACGCGCCCCCGGCGCAGCCCATCCCCCTTGACAGGCCGCCCCGGCTATGCTATGATGGAAGCCCGCTTGAGGCCGGAAGATGTGGCGGGGCTCCGGCCCTCTCACCCAAGATCTGGGGGTTCCCGACGTGCGCTGTCCCTTCTGTGGGAGCGAGGAGACGCGGGTGATCGACACCACGCCGGAGGCGGAGCGGCGGGCGGTGCGGCGCCGTCGGGAGTGCCCCCGGTGTCTGCGCCGGTTCACCACCATCGAGCGTCCGATCCATCTGGCGCCCATGGTCATCAAGCGGGATGGGCGGCGGGAGCCTTTCGATCGGGAGAAGCTGTTGCGGGGGATCCAGATCGCCTGCGCCAAGCGGCCCATCCCGGCGGAGGCCCTGGAGCGGCTGGTGGAGCGCATCGAGGCTCGCATCCAGGCCATGGGCAAGCCGGAGATCCCCAGCCGGCAGATCGGCGACATGGTGATCGCGGGGCTGAAGGAGCTGGACGAGATCGCATACATCCGCTACGCCATCGTCTATCTCGGCCTGAGCGACCTGGAGAGCATTCGACGGGAGATCGATAGCCTTCTGGAGGCCCGAGCCCGGGAAGGGGCCCCCTCCCCGGTCGGCCCGGCCTGAACGCGCCCACCCCTCGGGCCCTGCCACATCCCAACCGAACGGAAGCCACACCCGGGATCCCGCCGTGCTCCGGGATCCACCATATATGGGATTCAAACACATAATCACCGCCATATATGGCGTTCCCCATGTTCCGGCAGGGGGCGGGACGGGAGGTGGGGGGTTAACCGTCATGCAGGGAGAAGCGCATTTCGATTCCCGTTGGGACGCGCGGGTTCGGCGCTCAGGCCGGACGAGGGACGGGATCCCCTGGATGGCGCTACACGCATGATCCGTGGGGCACTTCGAATCCATCCCACCGGAAGGAGGCGGCCATGACGACGCGCTGGGAGATCCGAGTGGATGAGGCCAACCCGGAGGAGGAGATCCCCTTAACGGAGAACGGCCGCATCGTTCTGGAGCGGCGGTATCTGCGCAAGGGGCCGGACGGCCGTCCCGTCGAGACGATCCCCCAGATGTTCCGCCGGGTGGCCCGGGCCATCGCCGAGGCCGAGAAGGAGCTCGGCGGCGATCCGGCCCTGTGGGAGGAGCGGTTCTATCAACTGCTCACCTCCCTCCGCTTCCTCCCCAACTCCCCCACCTTCACCGGCGCCGGCACCCCTCTGGGGCAGCTGGCTGCATGTTTCACGCCGGAAATGCGGGTGATAACGGAGCATGGACTCAAACGGATCGCCGACCTACAGCCCGGTGATCGCGTTCTGACTCATCGAGGCCGCTACCAGCCGGTCCTGCAGACGTCTCGACGATTTTATCGGGGGCCGTTGCGGATCATCAAAGTGCGACGAATCGGCCAGAGGATCGAAGCAACCCCGGAGCATCCTTTTCTGACTCCTCGGGGATGGGTGATGGCCGCAGATCTCCGTCCCGGAGATCGCGTCGCCATCGGCTTTCCGAAAGGTATTCTTCCTACACCCTCCTTCGACTTAGCGGAGACCCTCTCCGGGGAAGATCTCGAAGTCCAGAGCACCCCTACCACTTATGTGACTCCAAATGCCCGTGAGGCTGCTCAGATCATCATGCCTCCTCTCCGATCTCGACGATTCATTGAAAAGGCTTTCGGGATCCATCTCCCAGACGCCGGAGTGTCAAATAATGGGGTGTTGCGGGACGAAGAACGCGTTTACTTCGAAATAGAAAGCATAAACGAAATTTATTACGAAGGATATGTTTATAACTGTGAAGTAGAAGAAGATCACACTTACGTTGTAGAAGGTGTTGTAGTTCATAATTGTTTTGTCCTCCCCCTTGAAGACGACATGGGGAAGATCCCGGGGGGGATCTTCCAGACGCTGCGGGATGCGGCGCTGATCCAGCAGACCGGCGGCGGCAACGGCTTCTCCTTCTCCCGTCTGCGTCCCAAGAACGCCATCGTCTTCTCCTCCATGGGCCGCGCCACCGGCCCGGTGGGCTTCCTGCGGGTCTACGATCGCGCCTTCGGGGAGATCGCGCAGGGTGGCTGTTTAACCCCGGACACTTTGGTGTTCACGGAGAAGGGGCTGCTCCGCCTGGACGAGATCGTGGATCCCGAACAGCCGGGGTGGCATCCGCATCATCTGACCGTGCTCACCGATGAAGGACCACGGCTTTCCCCTCACGGCTATAACCGGGGCCGTTCCCCTGTCCTCCGGGTGGTGACCCGGGAGGGATTGACCCTGACGGGCACGCCGGACCATAAAGTCAAAGTGTGGACCCGAGAAGGTTGGGTTTGGCGACGGCTGGATGAGCTGCAGCCGGGCGACGCCATCCCAGTTATCCTGGGCCAGCATCGTGGCCAGCTCCAAACCCTGCAGCCTGTAGAGACGCGTAACGGCAATCAGGTGGCGCCCCGACTGCCCCAAGTGCTGGATGAGGAGCTGGCCTTCTTCCTGGGCTATTTGACCGGAGATGGGTTCGTGGCTCAGAGCGAGGACGACCATCGGGTGGGGGTTTCCGTGGCCAACGACTCCTACCTGATCGAGGAGATGCCCCGCCTGATGGAGCGCCTCTTTGGGGTTCGAGTGCACGTCCGGCGCAAACCCGGGGATGGCTCAACGATCTTCGTTATCGACAACCGGGCGGTGAAGGAGTTCCTCCAGATCAACGGCCTTGGGAAAGGCCGTAGCACGCAAGCATGCGTCCCCCGCTTGATCCGACTTAGCCCCCCCTCGGTCGTCGCGGCCTACCTGCGGGGGCTCTTCGAAGCCGACGGAACCATCCGGCATGGCTACCCGGAGCTCTGCACCGCTTCTGAGCGTCTCGCCCATGAGGTGGCCGTCCTGCTGATCGGCCTGGGATGCCCTGCAGTGGTGCGTCGAGGCCGCCCCGCGGCGAGCCGTAAAGGGAACTCCACGCCTTGGAGGGTGCATGTGGTTTCCCCCGCCGGGCTGCGCGCATGGGCAGAGCGAATCGGTTGTGATCCTCGTTCACGCTTTCGGACCTGTCAGGAGCATACCCCGGATGAGAAGCGGGGGCTTCACTACCCGCTCCCTGAACCGTCTTACTGGCTGAGCCCGGTGCTGGAAGCCATTACCCTCCCGCCGCGGGATCGGCGCGGACGGGGGAAGGGCCTTAAGCTCCGGAGCACCCAGCCTCCGCTGCGTCGCACGTTGCTGCGATACCTCCGGGGGGATCGTCAGTTGACCCTCTCCAACTACATTCGCCTATCGGAACAATATCCTGAATTCGCCCGCCACGCCCCACCGGTGGGAGATCGTTGGTTCGTATTCGTTCAGTCCGTTGAGCCGGCGGGGGAGGCGCTGACCCTGGACCTCGAGGTCGAACAGAACCACACCTACCTGGCCAACGGGATGGTGACCCATAACAGCCGCCGGGGCGCCAACATGGCGGTGCTGCGGGTGGACCACCCGGACATCGAGGAGTTCATCACCTGCAAGACGGACGAGAACGCCATCACCAACTTCAACATCTCGGTGGGCATCACCGACGCCTTCATGCGGGCGGTGGAGAACGACGAGGAGTGGGAGCTGCGCTTCCCGGATGTGCTGCACCCCGCGTATCGCAACTTCCGGGGGACCCTGGAGGACGCCGAGCGGGCGGGCATCCCCATTCGGGTCTACAAGCGCGTGCGGGCCCGGGACCTCTTCCGCAAGATCGCGACCCAGGCCCATCACAACGGCGAGCCCGGCGTCCTCTTCCTGGACACCGCCAACCGCTCGAACCCGGTGCCCCATCTGTATACGTTGGAAGCTACAAACCCCTGCGGTGAACAGTGGCTGGGGCCTTTTGAGAACTGCTGTCTGGGCTCGGTGAACCTGGCCCGCCACGTGAAATACGTGAACGGCAAGGCGGAGGTGGACTGGGAGAAGCTGCGGGAGACGGTGGAATGGGCCACCCGCTTCCTGGACAACGTGGTCCAGGTCAACCAGTATGTGCCCGCCGTCCCGCAGCTGAAGGAGGCCGCCTTCAAGACCCGCCGCATCGGCCTGGGCTTCATGGGGCTGGCGGATCTGATGTATCACCTGCGGATCCGCTACGGCTCCGAGGAGGGCCAGGAGTTCGCCGCCCAGATCGCCGAGTTCATCCGCTATCACGCGATGCGGACCAGCATCGAGCTGGCCCGGGAGCGGGGGCCCTTCCCGGCCATCCGGGGCAGCATCTATGATCCCGAGGACCTGAAGTGGGAGCCCCCGAAGCCCCTCAAACCCTACACCCGCGACTGGGGCCGACCGCCGCTGGACTGGAACGCCATCGTGGAGGGGATCCGCCGTCACGGCATCCGCAACGCCGCTCAGAATACCGTCGCGCCGACCGGCACCCTCTCCACCGTCGCCGGCTGCGAGGGCTATGGGTGCGAGCCGGTCTTCGCCCTGGCCTACATCCGTTACGTCCACGAGGCCGAAGGGCGCCTGGAGCTGCGCTACGTCAGCCCCCTCTTCATGCGCGCCCTCAAAGAGGCCGGCCTCGACGAGGAGACCCGCGCCCGGATCATCGAGGAGGTCCTGCGCAAAGGCACCTGCCAGCACATCCAGGAGCTCCCAGACTGGATCCGCCACACCTTCGTGGTCGCCCAGGACCTCACCCCCGAAGAACACGTGTGGATGCAGGCCAGCATTCAGGCGTTTATTGATAATAGTATATCAAAGACGATCAATTTCCCTGAAACAGCAACCGTAGAAGATGTTGAAAAAGCCTATCTTTTAGCCTGGAAGCTGGGATGCAAAGGGCTTACCGTATACGTCGCCGGCTCCCGCCAGAAAGAGGTCCTGGAGACCCTGGAGACCAAGGCCAGGAAGGAGCAGAAGGAGGCCGCGATGGTTCCCGCTCAGCCGACGCTGCCGCAACCGGTTGGCCCGACGGTGCGCCCCCGGCCCCAGAAGCTTGCGGGCGTGACCTATCGCATCGCCACGCCGGTGGGGACGGCCTTCATCACCCTGAACGAGAACGGGGAGGGCCAGCCCTTCGAGGTGTTCCTGAACGTGGGGAAGGCCGGCTCGGATATCGCGGCGGTGGCGGAGGCCATCGGGCGGCTGATCTCCCTGCTGCTGCGGCTGCCTTCGCCCGTGCCCCCGGCCGAGCGGCTGCGCCAGGTGGTGGATCAGCTCCAGGGCATCGGCGGGGGGCGCGCCCTGGGCTTCGGACCGGAGCGGGTGCGCAGCCTCCCCGACGGCATCGCCCGGGTGCTGGCGGAGTATCTGGCCGAGCGGGGTCTGGAGCTCCCCGCCGCCCCCGCCCCTGCGATCCAGCCCGCCCTCCCGTTATCGGAACCCCACCCCGGCCGGGAGGAGCCGAGGGCCATGGGGCCGGTGGGGGACATCTGCCCCCAGTGCGGGGAGGCCACCCTGCTGGAACAGGAGGGATGCCGGACCTGCTACAACTGTGGCTACAGCGAGTGTTAGCGCGGCACTCAGGAGGCCCCGGAGCGCGAGGGGGTTGCGCTCAGCAGCCTGCATGAGAGCGCCTCTCGCGCTCCGCACCCGGCAAGGATCCGCCATCGGATCGCGGGGGGTGGCTGGCGGGAATCCCCTATCGCTGTGCGGCTGCCCCCCGTTTCATCCATCAACTCCCACCCTCAGGAGCGAGACCGTAAGCTGCGCCACAGGGACAGAACGCCGATCTCCAGTGGGAAGGCCGCCGCCTGCTCCAGATACGCATCCACTATCCCCAGTAGAACCCAACGGTCTCTTCGCCCGCGCATGATCTAACTCCTGAGATCCATTGTAAGCGCTTCGATTTGATGAACGAAACGCCGGGATCCCCTCACCCGGCCGGCGCCTCCGGTTCTCCGGAGCGCGGGAGGACCCGAAAGAGGCCATAGCCGATGAGGACGGTGAGGTCGGGCTCCAGGCCCTGGAGGACCTCCGGGCGGTGGGTGGCGGCAATCAGGGTGATGCCGTGGGCGCGGCACAGGGCCGCCACCTTGCGGGCCACCCGCAGCGCCATCGCTGGATCCAGATGGGCGGCGAACTCGTCGATGAGCAGCAGGTTCGGCCGCGCCGCCAGCAGGTAGGCGATCCGCGCCCGCTCCTTCTGCCCGGTGGAGAGCTCGGAGAAGCGCGCCCGGTAGAGCACCGCGTCGGCGATCCCCGCCACGTTCAGGACCTCGATGGCCAGCACCTCATCCCCTGTCAGCCGATACAGGGCTTCCAGCAGCGTCTCCTCCCCGAACTCCGGCTCCACCTCGCCCGGCAGATACGCCGCCGCCCGGATGTTCTCCGGCACCTCGATGCTCCCCGCCTGCAGGGCATACAGGGCCCGGATCGCCCCACGGGGCAGCGGGGCCTCCCCCCGCCGGGCCGCCGCCCCCAGCAGCAGGCGCAGCAGGGTGGTCTTCCCCGCCCCGGACGCGCCGATCAATGCCACCACCTGTCGGGGGTGGATGATCAGGGATACATCCTTCAGCACGATCTTCTGGATCGCCCGCTCCTGAACGCCAAAGGCCTCCAGCACCTCCTGCACCGGGCGCGCCACCCCAGCCAGGCGCAGAAGGCTTTCATAGCGATAGGTCACATGCCGCAGGCGAATAGGGCCGGCCAGCGGCTCCACCGGCCGGAAGGCCGGACGGTAGAGCCGCCCGCGATGGGCCCGGGCGACCGGGTCGGTTTCATAGAACCGCTCCAGGTAAGGCTGCGCCTCCTCCGTTAGCGGGTAGACCAGCACCGGCCGCCCGGAGGCGGTGTCGCCGAGATAGCGGAAGCCCGCCCGCTCCATAAACGGGTTGTAGCGGGCCATCTGGGCGATGGTCTCCAGAAGCACCTTGGGACGACGCATCTCCGGGATCCGCCGCTCCCGGATCCAGGCGATGGCGGCTCGCAAGGCCAGCTGCCCCAACCCATCCGCCCGGTAATCCGGATGGACCACCACCCGCGCCAGACGGGCCACCCGCGTGTCGCAGACCCGCAGGGCGATCTCCTGGGATTCCCACCACAGGTCGAAGGGGGTGAGCTCCGGCCGCTCCCGCTGCAGCTCCTCTTCATAGCGCTCCGGCCAGAAGGGAGGCTCGAACCATTCGGCGGGGAAGATGGCCTGCCGAAAATGGGGCTGGACGGAGCCATCGGGCAGGCGGCGGTGCATCAGGGGGATCGGCGGATCGATCCGCACGTATCCGATGTAAAGGGGCTCATAGGGCATGCGCTCCTCCAGGGTCAACACCAGAAAGCGGGAGGCCCGGGTGGCGTCCTTGAGGTCGCCGAAGCGCATGGGACGACGGCAGCGGGGGCACTGGGGCCGGGCATTGGCCTCCGCCCAGGTCCGATCCTCCGGGCACCACCAGCGGGCCAGGATCTCGGCCTCAGAGGCGTAGTGATGCTGCTCCAGATCGACGATGGCTTCGAAGTCTGACTCCAGGCCGGCCTCCCGGGCCCGCACGGCGTAGCGATACAGAGGCGCCGTTGAAAGCGGGGAGGAGCGCTCCAGGACGAAGGAAGCCTGATACATGGGCCAGACCGGGATCCACTCCCCGTCGACCGCACGCCACAGGGCGTAGGCATCGAAGGTCAGGGCCTGGGGATCCGCCCCTGCGCCCAGGGCCACCCACACCTCCTCCCCCGGGCGGAACCACTGGGCGATGGTCCCGGTCATCGGCAGACGAAGCCGCCCGTCCTCTCCCTCCACCTCCAGCATGCCGAACCAGCGGTATCGGAAGCGATCGAGCCAGACGCCCCGAACCCGATAGGGCTTCCCCGCAGGATCCGGGACGCCGGATGGATGCGCGCGCTCCGTCGACACGGAATCAGACCTCCGGACGGATTCCCTGATCGACCCGCCTTCCTCACAGGATCACCGGGATGGCCTCGGCCAGCCGGATCTCCTCCATGGAGACCACGCATCGGTAAGCCAGGGCCTGCACCCCTCCGGCCACGGCCGCCCGCAACATGCGCCCGAAGGCGGGGTCCGCCGCGTCGTGGGGGCGGAAGGCCCGGGCGTCCGGCCGCTGCACAATGAAGACGATGAAGGCCTGGGCGCCCGCCGCGCGGGCTGCCTGAAGCGCGGAGAGATGGCGCCGCCCCCGCTCCGTGGGGGCATCCGGGAAGAGGCCATCCCCTCCCTCGACCAGAGTGACGCTTTTCACCTCCACATAAGCCAGGCCCTCCGGACCCTCCAGGCGGAAGTCCACCCGACCTTCCCCCAGAGGGGGCTCCGGGATCAGACGGGTGTAGCCGCGGAAAGGCGCCAGCCGCCCCTCCGCCCAGGCCTCCCGGAACAGGACGTTGGGAACCCGGGCGTCCGCGGAGACCAGGGTGCCGTCCGGGAGGGCCACGAGCTGAACATCGTAGCGGGTGCGCCGCGGGCCCTCCCGGCGGGCCAGCCACATCGGGTATCCCGGGATGAGCAGCTCGTGCAGGCGGCCGGAGTTGGGCAGATGGGCCCGTGTCCGGCGCCGGCCGAGGCGCACCTCCACCGCAAAGCGATTCAGACGCCGCAGGAACACCGCCGGGATCAGGGGCGGCCAGCGCATGGCGGCAACGCTCACAGGATCAGCATGGCGTCGCCGAAGGAATAGAACCGATAGCCTTCGGCGATGGCCGTCTGGTAAGCCCGGCGCATGAGATCATAGCCCATGAAGGCCGCCACCAGCAGGAGCAGCGTGGAGCGAGGGAGATGGAAGTTGGTGATGAGGGCATCGACGGCGCGGAAGGTGAACCCGGGATAAATGTAAAGATCGGTCTCCCCCTCGAAAGGCCCCACCGTCCGCCAGGGGCAGACGTCCTCCGGGGAGCAACCCAGGCCGTAACGGGCGGCGGTCTCCAGGACCCGCACCACAGTGGTGCCCACCGCCACGATGCGCCCGCCCTCCAGTCGGGTCCGGTTGATCTGCTCCGCCGTCTCCGGGGACAGGATGCACCACTCCCGGTGCAGCTTGTGCTCCCGGACATCCGGGGTCTCGATGGGGCGGAAGGTATCCAGACTGATGTGGAGGGTGACGAAGGCGAAGCGGACGCCGTGCTCCCGCAAGCGGGCCAGCAGCTCGGAGGTGAAGTGTAGCCCGGCCGTCGGGGCGGCCACGGAGCCCGGCACCCGAGCGTAGACGGTCTGATAACGCTCCGGGTCGTGGAGGGGCTTCCGGATGTAGGGGGGGAGAGGGATCGCGCCCAGCCGCTCCAGCCAGCTCTCCGGAGGGACGGAGAAGCGGAGCAGGCGGAGCGGCCCTTCGCCCTCAGCCTCCACCTCGGCGTGGAGATCGATGGGCTGGTTGCCGGAGAGCAGCTGCAACCGCAGGCCCGGGCGGACGCCCCGACCCCGCACCATCGCCCACCAGCGATCCGCCGCCACCCGCCGCACCAGCAGGAGCTCCACCCGACCGCCGGTAGGCTTCATCGCGAACAGGCGGGCCGGGATCACCCGGGTGTCATTGAACACCAGCAGATCCCCCGGCCGCAGATACGCTACGATCTCGCGGAAGATCCGGTGCTCGATCCTCCCGGTCGCCCGGTCCACCACCATCAGCCGCGAGGCGTCCCGGGGCTCGACGGGCTCCTGGGCGATGCGGTCGGGCGGCAGCTCGTAGTCATACGCTTCCAGGCTCAGGAGATCCTTCGGCTCCATAGCGAGCGCGATACAGCTCCAGAAGGGTTTGAAAGCCCTCCTCCCCCAGCACCCACTTCACCTCCTGATCGAAGACCATAAACAGCGGACGGGCCGTCTCGGCGGGCTGCTGGCAGGAGGCCTCCGCGTAGAGCTCGTTCTCGTCATCCAGGATCAGCTGACCCTCCCACAGGGTGAGGGGGTAGAGGGCGCAGTGGAAGGGCTTGAGGGCCCAAGGATGCATGCCGGCCTCCACGGCCGCCACCTGCAGGCCGCAGCGGCCGTCGTCCAGCAGGAAGATGCACGACTGACCGACCGGATGGTTGGGGTTCTCGATGACCGTGGTCCCGACCCAGTAGCCCGCAGGCGGCGTGTCGTCCCATTCGGGCTCCGGATCGAACCAGCGGCTCGGGTCCCGGCGGTCCGGCGGCAGGACCCGCTGGACGAGCTCGGCGTGGCGGAGGATCTCATCCCGCTGCTCCACCCGCACCCACACCCCATAGGCGCAACAGCGCCCCCGGCAGTAGGCGGGGCCGCACCGCTGCACCGGCCGGGGCTCCAGCAAGCGGGGGTCCACCCGAATCCCGCGGATCTCGATGGTCATCCCGGCCATCCCCTCCCACCGGAAGCAGGAGGCTACCCGATCAGGAACTTCCCATCCCGATAGAGGACCTCGCCATCCACCACGATCTCTCCTTCTTTCAGATCACAGATCAGGTCCCAGTGGATGGCGGACTGGTTGGTCCCTCCGGTCTCGGGATAGGCGGCGCCCAGGGCGAGGTGGAAGGTGCCGCCGAGCTTCTCGTCGAAGAGGATGTTGCGGGTGAAGCGGCGGATGGCGAAATTCGTGCCGATGCCCAGCTCCCCCAGCCGCCGGGCGCCCTCGTCGGTCTCCAGCATGCGGTGGAGGAAGGCCTCGTTCTTTTTGGCCGTGGCCTTCACCACCCGCCCGCCCTCGAAGACCAGCTCCACGCCGTCCACCTCCCGGCCGCCGTAGAGGGCGGGGTAGGTGAAGCGGACCCAGCCTTCGGTGACGGTCTCCTCGGGGCCGGTGAAGATCTCACCGTCGGGGAAGTTGTGGCGGCCGTCGGCGCTGATGAAAGTTCGCCCCTCGATCCCCAGCACCAGGTCCGCGTTCGGGCCGCGGATGTGGACCCGTCGGCGGCCCTTCAGCCATTCCACCAGGCGCGCCTGGAAGGCCGCCTGCTCCTGCCAGCGGGCGACGGGATCTTCGTCGTTGAGCCAGCCTGCCTCGTAGACGAAGTCCTCGAACTCCTGGAGGCTCATCTCCGCCTCCTGCGCGTAGGCCTCCGTGGGGTAGAGGGTGAGCACCCAGCGCAGCTCCCCCCGGGCGGCCCGCTCCATATAGGTGCGGGTGAGATCCCGACGGGCCGCGGAGGCCTTCGCCTGACGGGCCGGATCCACCGTGCTCAGGGAGCGGGTGTTGGTCTCGCTGAGCACGCTGATCAGGACGTCGAAGGTCTCGATCACCAGCCGGTCGATGGGGGAGACAAAGGTGAGCTGATGATCCTCCGCCACCCGGTAGAAGATCTCGGCCGCCCCCGGGAGGGAGACCAGCAGGTGGGGATAGGCCCCTCGCTCCAGGACCTGCCGGTAGAGGGTGAGGAGCAAGGGAGCGGCGGCCGGGGTGCCCCGGAGGGCCACCTTGTCCCCCGGCTTCACCGCCGTGGCGTAGTCCACCAGCACCCGGGCCCACTTCTCCAGACGCGGATCGCTCATCGGACACCTCACGGCGAAGAGGATGGATCCATCCTCCGTGATTATATCTTTAGGAGTTACGCAGTTGGATGCGTCCTTCTCCTCACGCGGCGGACGGGGCTATCATCATGATGGAGGCGGCGACGATGCCGACGGTCTGCCTGCGGTTCCGATTCGAAGAGCATCCCAAAATCCGCCCCCTGATGGAGGCCTGCGCCGACACCCAGCGGCAGGCCGTCGACTACGCCCTGGAAAACGGCAAAACCGCCACCTTCACCCTCATCCAGGCCCTCTACCCCGCCCTGCGGGAGAGGTATCCCCACCTCCATTCCCAACTCATCTACGGGGCGATCCGATCCGGCGCCCGGATCGTCCACGGCTTCCGAAACCAGCAGCGAAAGGGGAAGACCCGGGCGGACCGGCCGGAGATCCGGCGCCCCTCGATCTATCTGGTCCGACACGTGGTGAAGATCGAGTGGGATGGCGAGACCCTGACCGTCACGATCCCGGTCTCCCCCCGGGATCCGGAGCCCATCGTCCTCACCTTCCGCCCTCATCACAAGTATCGCCGGCTGCTGGACGAGTGGAAAGCAGGGCGGGCGAGGATGGGGGAGCCGACGCTGACGGCCCACTCCCTCTCCATCCCCTTGAAGTTCCCCGATCCCATCCCCTATGAGCCGGAGGGGGT
>Ga0079998_108583_pt1 | contig 59349 bp, 67 predicted proteins | sample PerSpoBPS_BMetaG_FD_69201 | JGI IMG/M metagenome (GOLD analysis project Ga0079998, IMG submission 69201) | Thermal spring microbial communities from Yellowstone National Park, Wyoming, USA - Perpetual Spouter B (PS_B) MetaG (SPADES assembly)... | ecosystem: Environmental > Aquatic > Thermal...
AAGAGGTAGAACAGGGAGAAAGCTACCCGGAAAAGCAGTAATACTGGTAGCAGACAAGACAGTAGACGAATACTACTTCAGAGAAGGATACAGAAGAGCAAGAAGAATGGACAAAATACTACAGCAAGCATCAAAGAAAACAGTAAAGATAGAAAGGAAAGCACCAAGACCATCACCGGGAACACCTTGGCCGTGGACAAAGATAGTCGAAGAACCTGAACCAGTAATAGAGATTGAGGCTGAGTCTAAGCAGGTTTCAGAGCCGGGAGTAGTGGCTGTTAAGAGACCTTCCGGCAGAGACCTATACTATTGCCGCAAAAACATATACGACATGCTTCTTAAAGCAGGAGATAGAGGCGTAACAGTCGAAGAAATCATGGAAAACATCTCCTATAGCTCTGAAGCTGTTAGGAAGAGTCTAATCAGGCTTGAGAGGGATGGACTGATTAAGAAGGTAGGGGAGAGATATGTTACAACAGCAATAATAAGGTCAAAACCACTAACAGTAAAACCGCAGGGAAGAATACATACGATAGCTGTTGAGAAGATATATCCTGGGTTTGCTGTTGTAATGGTTGATGATAGCTTCAGGGCTAGGCTTGAGCCATCGGCATACAACGGCCCAAGAGACCTGATAAAGAAGGGTAGGAGGTTTAAGGCGAGGGCAACGGTAACGAAGGTAGAGGGGGCGACAACCGTATTGATACACGACGTTGTTGAGGCGTAGCTAGAGCCACGCACCTCTAGCGGTCACACACCTATACACAACCACGTCATCTACCTTTGCCGGGCCCTCACCCTGCCTCCTCAGACCCACTAGGTAGAATAGCTCCTCACCTATCTGCGGCGACGCCTCTGATACGTCGGCGTTTCCAATCCTCTCCCATAGAAGCCTAACCAGCTCATCGTTATCGGTGTGGATTATTGTTTCATCTCTCTTGGCAGCGTCCTCCAACAGCTCCCCCATCGACGAGGCCCTGACCTGTATGGCGAAGTCCTGCATATCAAATGCTGACGCGTCTATGCGTGAGAGTATTTTGAGAACCTTCTTTCTGCTCTGTTTTTTTTACCCATCTCCACATATGCTTTAGGTTTGGGGGTAAAAACGTTTTCAGGCCTTCAGCATACCGCTATCCCGGCGCCTGACTCCTTGTCGAGGTATATCCCGTCCTCTAGCTGTATCCGCTTAGGCCTCGTGGCGAAAGTATACGTTATGATGCGATCCTCTATTTCGAAGAAACAGGTGAATATTTGGAGGAATGGGTCCGGCAGCCCTTCGACCTCCGCCCTCAGGTAGGAGCCCCCTGCGTTGAAGGCCTGACCGAGCAGCGCTACCGGCAGGTATTCCGGCGGCGGGGGATGGTAGCTGTAGAGATTCTTGCTGCCGGTGGGCTCGACGAGGAGGTACAGGCCCTCCCCAAGCCTTTCAAGATACTTCGTGAGGAACCTGTAGCTGACGGGGCCTAGGCCCTCCTCCAGCGCCTCCCTCTGCTCCTCGATGTCCAGCAGGTAGAGGCCGGATCCGTCAGGCTCCTCATGTATCCTCTCCCCGTTGGCTACAAGCGAGGTGACTATCCTCAGCAGGTCGTCGTCGTCGAGGTCCGACATCCACGGGTCGAAATAAATGCCCTTCCTGAGGTGTATGTTTGCGTAGACGTCTTCGAAGCGTGGGTCGTAGGGCCAAAGATAGCCCAACGGCTCACCGAGACTACGGCTCCTGTCGCGGGCCTCCACCCGCCCGTGGACAACGGCGGCCACGGACGATGTTCCGAAGGGTAGGAACGGTTGCAGGGTCTGGACCGGGTAGCCTGTCTCGCGGTAAAGGTTTACGGCGTACCGGGATATGCGCCCAGCCAGCTTGAGGTAGTCTTCAAGCCCCAGCATCTTGAACGCGTTAGGCATGTTCACCAAGTCTGTCTCAAACCGCAGGCGGAACATGTCGAGGGTGGCGTCGTCAATCTTTTCGAACTCTATCTCGGTGGTGAAGCGCTCGCCGAGGCTTGCGTCGGCCAGCCTCACCAGCATAAACCTGTATGCTTGGTGGCTGGTCACGCTAGGCCACTGTATGAAGACCTCATCCTTGTAGGTGGCTATCCCCGGCATCCACATACGCCATGGAAGCATTTTGTCCTCGTAAAACACGTTATACCCTGCCGAGGCGTATGCCCTTAAAACCTTCGCAAGGTCGGAGCCGTATATGGGCAGCCAGCCCGGCTTCAGCCCCTCAACCTCCTCCCCGCCCGTGAAGACAAGGGCCTCGTCGAGCCCATGCTCAAGCAGCCTGTCCGCCATATTCTTCAGATATGAGAGCCCCCCGATGTAGTTGAGTTTCAGCGGCAACGTTTCACCCGCTAAAACAAGGCCCTCAACACTCTTAATTCTCTGCTCAAGGTCTTTGGAAAACTTAGCCAGCTTGATTATCTCAGGCATCGCGGCTTTCCGCCACTACGTCGTGGAGCCCTCGTGCTGGGCTGGCTCCGGCTGGACATCATCCCTTCTTTTCAGAACGGTGTCCACCCCGCGCGGTATGAGCACTAGCTCAGGGTCCTCCGCCATTATCGCCTTCATCACAGCGATGACTCTGGCTGACTTGGTTGGGTAGTCCCCTTTATCGACGTCGTACTCGTTAAGTATCGTGGAGACCAGGGCCCGCCTGTTCCTTTCCAGATACCTCATTATGACGTCCCTGATCTCGGCATCCGACGTCACCGGCCTCTTCGTCCTGATGAACTGTGATGGTCTCCCCTCCTCCTGAAGCTCCATCAACATCATGGCGGAGGCCTTCAGCGTCTCAAGGAGGTCGATGACCGCCGCGAGGTGTTTCCGGCAGAGCACTATCTCTGTGTGAGGGTATCTGTCGAGGACTTCGTTGCATCCCTTGATCGAGCAGACCGGCATGGCTGAACTACGCCTGCTGCGGGGCCGCCTCCTGGGCCTTCCTCCTCAACACGGTCTTCGAGCCTGAGCCGACGATTTCAAGCCCCGGAATCTTCCCAGCCACAGCCTTCATCACAGCTATGATTCTCTCAGTGCTTGAGGGGTAGCTGCCCTTATCAACCTTGTAGTTCTTCATCAACGCGTCTACGACCGCGACACCCTTCTTCTCGATCCTTCTGGTTAGCAGGGCCTCTATCTCCGAGTCGTCCTTCAACACCTTCGCTGCCGGCGCCTTCGCCTTCGTCTTGGCCGGAGCCCTGCCCGGCTTAGCTTTTGCCGCTGGCTTTTTCGCCGCGACCGTCTTCACACCTCTCTTCACACCTCTCACGGAAGCTAACTTACCCACAAGCTCCTCAGCCATGGCTAGGTGCTGGGAGCATAGCACCAGTGTGCTGCCGAGATCTATGGCTGCCGTGTTACATCCCTTAACCATGCATACCGATGACATACGTGGGGATTACCTTCAACCCCCTTATAAAACTTACTTCAAGGGATCGTTCATCCTGTGAGGAGGTCTACGAGGTGCGACACGACGCCAGCGCGTATATCCTCGTCGAAGTAGACGCCTTTATTCAGGCTGATCTTCCTCGGCACCACGGCCAGCGCATACCTGAACCACCAGTCTCTCTCCACCATTGTCCAGCCTGACTCGATGGTTAGAAGGTACTCTGGCGCGCCGGCTTCAACCGCTTCATCTATGGCGTTCATGATTTCGCCGTCCAGGTCCATGGCCTTAGCCAGCAGGGCTGTGGGGACGTACTCCGTCGGCGGGTCGCATAGCTCGTAGATGCCCCTGCCTCCGCCGCCTACTACTATGAGGTACAGCTCCTCCCCCAGCCTCGGCATGATAACCTCTCTGAGAACCCGGTGGTTGGACTCCCCTATCAGCCTTACAAGCTCGTTTCCCGCGGCAGACGTGTTCAAGAAGTAGACCCCTGAACCCCTTCTCTCCCCGCCTTCCTCTGGCTCCTTGTATATCAGCTCCCCGGCGAGAGCCAACCGGTATATCTCGTCTAGGAGCGGCCTACCCGAAAACCTTTCAAGGTTTGGGTTGAAAAATATCGACGTCTCCCTGTGCAGGGTTGAAACATAGCAATATAGAGGGTCGTACTGGTTAATGTCTCCCTTAAGCCTGCCCGGCATGCGGTATTGTTTCGCCTCCGGTATGTCCCCCCTCATGACGAGAACACTCGTCACCCCGTCCTCGACGTAGGGGTTCAACGTCTGGATGGGGTAGTCATGTTTGTCGTATATTTCCGCGGCGTAGTAGCAGATCCTGCCAGCCAGCCTCAGGTACTCAGGCGGGCTCATCGCCTTAAAAATATACCTCGCTACATCCATATGCTGGTATCCCGCATTCCTGAGAGCTTCCAGCTCGCTTTCCCCCAGCTCGTATATCTCGATGTCGCTTGTCAGCTTCTCCAACTTCCTGCCGTCATATAGTTTGACTAGGGTAAGCTTGTGTTCGAAGACCGGCTGCACAGGTATTTCAACATACAGGTCCTCCCCGATCTCGACTATTCTCAGGGTCTGCTGCCTCCACCAATCCATCGACCTGAGGTGGAGTATGTCAACGCCCGCCTGCTTGAAGGCGGAGACCACCCTGTGGAAATCGTCCCCCTTCACAGGGAGCCAGCCCGGTTTAACGTCCACCTCCTCACCGACCCTGTAGCAGAGCACTTCGTCGAACCCGTGGGCTGCGAGTTCCCGTAAAACCCTGAGATACATTTGTAGCTCATATTTTTGCTGGATACCGTGTGAGTATAACGCTCCGAGAATGGCGTAGCCGTCCAGGGCCTCACATATTTTCTCATACCTCCTGATGAGGTTGCCTAGCTGAATCCAGTCCGGCATGGCAAGGAAATAGGATAACACGGTATCCATTATACTTTTTACTCCGTACCGTTTTTGGAGGGCGGCCGACGCCAGCCACTATATAAAGCGGGTCACCGTAAACAGCTTTATTTACATGGGAGCAGCGTCGTCGGATGAGGAACATACCCGTCCTCGCAGCAGCCCTTATGGCCGTTTTACTATCCCTAGCCCATCCCGCATACTCCCAGACCGTTATGTACTTCCATGTCTCAGACTGTGAGACCGGAGAACCTGTCGCGGGCGCCACGGTGGTGCTTGAGAGAGAATGGTTCACAACCAGCAGCGCCACAAACGCCACAGGCTACGCCGAGTTCAGCGTAGAGGAGGGCGCCTACAAGTACTACATCTACGCATCCGGATACAGGTTGAAGGCCGGGGAAATAGTGGTGACGTCTGGGGCTGTTTTCAAGACATGCCTATTCAAGACGACAGCCGGTTTCTGGAGGGTTGTAGCCGATATAACGGAGTGGAGGGGTGACATACACGCGGGCGGTCTGGGCTGGGGCCTGATTAGGCTGAAAAACCTTGAGGACGGAACGTTCTACATACAGAGGATCGAGGTCCTTGTAGAGGGCTATGACAAACCTGTCGCATATCTTGAGCTGAGGGAGCCAGCCGTCCTGGGGAGGGTTGAGAAAACGTTTAACGTCACGGTAGCTCCTCCACCCGACTCCCCGGTAGGCCGTTTAAAGGCGGGTCTTAGGATGAAGGCCGAGTTCGAGTACGCCGACAGGAGGAGGATTGGGCCGCTAACCGTAGACCTCGACCTCGACAGGGTTCTGATACAGCCTTACAGGACGTTCACGCTAAACATCTACGACAAGTTTGGGATGAACCCTGTCACAGGCGCCAGGGTTGTCCTTACATCGACGCTGACAGGCTCGTCATTCATGTATGTGGCTGACGAGGGAGGCGTCATCAATGTTAGCCGGATCTCCGACGGGGCCTACCGCTTCGAGGTCTTCTACAACTCGCCCTACGACGAGCAGGCCTACAGGGTTTACCAGAGGTTCGAGGTGCTGGTTGACGTGGTGCGAGGAGGCGCCATCTACACGTCGCTTTACGACGCGCATGTTCTTGTCAAAGACCTGTCCGGTAGGAGACTTAACACCACGGTCGCCCTAGGCAGGGTTCTGAAAAACTCCGTTGACGGCGTCGCCGTATTCAACAATGTTCCGAGAGGGGTCTACGACGTCCGCGTCTGGTGGAGGGGTGTGGAATCCTTCAGCGGGACCATAAACGTTGACGACCCGCTAATCATTAAGAGCCCTGGAGGGGTGCTCGAAGCAACCGCGGAGGTAGGGGATATAGTGATACAGCCCAGGGACTGGGAGGGGAAGAAGCTCTCCATGTTTTTCACGGCGAGGATCGGTAGGCTCAACCTAACCGCCTCAGGCGTGGAAGCCCTAGCCTTCACACAGCTACCGCCCGGATCCTACGACGTCGCCGTATTCGCCTACAACAGCCTGCTGGGCAGGGATGTCGAGGTAGGCAGGGCATCGTTCTCCATCCCAGAGAACCATGGAACCCACACCGTCCGACTCGATGTGTATGACGTAGTGTTCAGGCTGGTTACGTCGGACGGGAGGCCAGCCCCCGTAGAGGAGTTCAACCTATCGGGCTTGAACCTCAGACTCGCCGGAGGATCTGTTAAGGTCTACAACCTGACGGTCGGGGACTACAGCGTCAAAGCCTCCTATATGGGCGTACCCGTCCTAGACAGGGTTGTTTCCGTTGAGGGGCCGGAGGCGGTGGTGGAGACAGACATATACCCCTTAAGGCTTACCCTGAAAACTGTTGACGGCGAGCCTCTGGAGGAGGGGGCGGCAGCCGTGAAAGTGGGTTCTAAAGAGGTGGCGGCGCCCGTGAAGGAGGGGGTGGCCGACGTCGGCCACCTTCCACGCGGCAGGTATGCCTTAAAAATCACCCTGTCAGGGGAGGAGGTTTACAGCGGGAACATTGACGTTGTAGGCGATAACCCTAGCTTGGCTGTGAGGGCTGGGAGGCCCTCCGTCAAAGTCGTGGACCAGAACGGTAAACCATTACAGGCCGAGGTCGAGATAGCAGGTTTGGCGAAGTCATCGGCAGGACCAGATGGTATAGCGAGGTTCAGGCAGGCCCCTCTAAGGGACTACCCGTACAGGGTCTCCTACATGGGGGTGGAGGTGGCGTCAGGCACGCTTAGGCCTGGTCAGCAGGCCGAGGTAGTTGTGAAGACGGTCACTCTAACGGTCAAAGTCTTCAACGAGCTTAACGCTCCGATGGATGTTGAGGTAACTCTGAGCAGGGCAGGCAAGCTCATAGGCAGGTCAACGGGTTCGACGGCGGTCTTCAGGGAAATACCCGCCGGGGCTTACTCCCTAGTCGCCACATACGGCCCGAAGCAGGTCTCGAAGCAGCTCAACCTACAGGGCGACCAGGAGGTTACCGTGACGATGCCGGTAGCCCTCAATATAGGCCCGATATACCTCTCCCTCCAGGAGGTCATGCTGCCTGCCTCACTTGTAATAGGTGCCATGGTGGTTGTTGTCGTTTTGAGACTGGTTCCACGCTTTCTGAGACGGGGGTGAAACGTATGTCTGTTGATTGGGAGAGCGTGGAAAGCCTACCGCATTGGAGCGACCCTATTGCCGTATGGCTTGATGTAGATGATGGGCAGCCAACCATGTACTTGGTTCTGCTATCGGGTGAGAAGAACTCGATAATCGTGACCTTCTTAGCTATCCCTAGGTCGTTTTTTATACTCATCACGGACAACGCGGAGAAGATTCCTAAAAACCCCAAAGAACTCTACGCGATGGCAACCAGTGAAAACACAGATGTAGGTATTTTCGCGACCCTCCTAAAGGAGAGGGAAAAGATATGGACGCTCTACAACTGGGTTTGCAAGACCCTTGAGAACTGCGGCTTCATCATGGAGGTTATGGTTGTGGAAAAAGACGGGAGCATATCTAGCTTCCAGCACACTTACACCTTCAATAAAAGATGGGAGATGTTTTTCAGAATGCTTTCGGAGCAGTTCTCGGTATTGTACAACGATGCTTTAAAAGATTTTACGGAAGGCGAACACGGCCCGGTCAAATTCACAATTTTAGGGCCGACTCATCTATTCAAACAGGGTGGTGGAGATGCCGGAGGGCAAGGTTAGGGAGCTTCTGGGGGAGCTGCCGGGCTGGAGCTGGAGATACTAGGGCCAACCTACCTGCTTAAAGGATAAGCCACCCCCTCCAACTAGACCCCCGCTCATTCCTCATCAGGTCTCATAACATCGCTAAAGACGTTACAGTGCTTATGAAGGGTGGGGTGGCAGATGTCGGACACCTGCCACAGACCTGATGAGCAAAAGATTAAAGGAGCCTGTGTTTGTTGAATGCAATAGCATGCTGGAAAGCGAGGAAGTGTTGGGCGGGGATTGGGACTTCGTGGGTGAGGACACGCAGTATTTGACGCATGGACTGCACCCCTATCCTGCAAGGATGGTCCCACAGATCGCGCGCAGGCTCCTTAAGATGTATACGCGGAAAAACGACGTAGTTTTGGACCCTTTCTGCGGCTCTGGCGGGGTGCTTGTCGAGGCTCGGCTGGCCGGGTTAAACTCCGTTGGCATCGACATCAACCCGCTGGCATGCCTTTTAGCCGAGGTCAAGTCAAACCCAATCGACCCATCCATACTGGAGTCATGGTGGAGGGAGCTGCAACCAAAGATCGCGCAGGACACTAACTCGTCTAAGAATAAAGGAGTGGCGGCTGAGCTGATCAAATTCCACAAAACCAGCCTCAGGTATTGGTTCAAGGAAGAAACGATAAGAGAGCTTGCTGTAATCCGCAGGCACATAAGAACGATAGAGGAAAGAGACATAAGAAGGTTCTTTGCGGTCCCCTTCTCGCTAACAGTAAGGGACGTCTCCGGTACACGTAAGAACGAGTACAAGCTCTATAGGTTGCCGGAGGCTGAGTGGAGGAGGTTCCAGCCGGACGTGCTGGCCACGTTCACGAAACATGTTGAGAGGTCCATCAGGAGGATGGGAGAGTTCTACAGTGAGGCCGACAAAAACGTTTTCTCAAGGGTTTTCTTAGGTGATACGAGGTTGCTGTTCACGGACAGGTTCCCGAAGGAGGGGAACAGGCTGCTTAAGGAGCGTCCCCCAAAAATAATAGTGACTTCTCCCCCATATGGGGATAGCAGGACAACCGTCGCCTACGGGCAGTTTTCAAGGCTCCCGTCCCTGTGGCTGGACTTCGAGCCGGAGTTCACCAGGGAGGTGGTGATGAGTGTTGATAAGCTGTCGCTGGGCGGGGAGTCTGCGAAACGGATTAGCATTGACTGTGAGACGCCTACACTCGCAAAAACGGTAGAGGAGATAAGGGGCAAAGAGGAGAAGAGGGCCGCGGAGGTCCTAGCGTATTTCGCAGACCTCCACGCCTGTGTCAAAAAGATGTATGATGTCTTGGATGACGGCGGGTACTGTTGCATCGTCATAGCGAACAGGACGGTCAGGAGAGTGGTTATCCCAACGCATGAAATAATCGTCGAGATGGGGGCTGAGGTGGGGTTTGAGAAAGTGGCAGTCATTCCCAGGAACATACCGACCAAGCGCCTACCTTGGGAAAACGCGCCGGAGAACATCCCTGGAATGAAAGGCAAAACAATGAGCCAAGAGAACATCATCATAATGAGGAAGGCATGAGAGCAAAAGTGGAGAAAATACCTGAAGTAGAGGAAGCCATCAAAACAATCCCCAAACCTGCTAAAATACTGGATGAGGCGGTTGAGTCTTTAAAGCTAAAGGACCAGGACCCCTGGGAAATAATCAACAACTTTGGCAATTATGTAACCGAGCTGGAATCCGCCGCCCATAAAATCTACGAGCAGTATGAAAGGCAGGCCTTTGAAAAACTCGCCGAGATATGGATTTACAGCAGAAGGGATTGGATTTTAAATGCCCTAAAGGAGGATCAGGTAGAGGGGATTAAGCGAATTCTTTTGGAGTTCGTTGTCCTAGCCAGCGATATGGAGAAGAAGGTGGGCAATATGAGGAAAGCTAGGGGTGGGAGAACGTTTGAACGCATTATCGAAAATCTTCTAAAGCTAGCTAAAGTACGATGCGAAAGGCCTAAAAAAGGTAAGAAGACATACGAAATCCTCAAAAACATTGACATAGTTTCGCCGGACGTAGAAACGGCGTTAGAGAAGCCCGATAAGGCGATCTTCATCTCAGCAAAAAGGACCTTGAGGGAGAGGTGGAAACAGGTCCCTTACGAGCAGTTGAGGGGTACGCGGCTATATTTGGTAACTATCAATGGTGAACTATCTGAGGATAAAGCGGAGGCCATAAGAAGCGCGGGGATAATCGTCTATGTGCCGGATGACGTGAAGGAGACGGAACATCTAAAGAATAAACCATGGGTGAGAAAGCTTTCAGAGCTGGTGAAAGATATTAAAAACTCAGTACCCGAATCACATGAAGCGGGCTGAGCCACGGATACTACTTGCTTAAAAGGTGGTTAGCTTTCTACGTTAGACCACAGCTCCTTCCTCAGCAGGCCGCGTACAGCCGCCCTTATAACAGCGCTTCTACTTGGAAAGAGCCTCCCCCTAACCAGCTCGTCCATCCCCTCTACCAGGGCATCGGGCATCTTGAGGGATAAAAGCTTCATGGAAGAGTAGGAAAACAGCGTGAATCCACGATAAAGGTTTTGGTGAAGGGGGGGTGGCCGACGTCGGCCGGTAATACGCTTTATATAATGTCCGACTAAGGACAGCAACGCTCTTCTTAAATTTCGTCCATTTTCAGAGAATTTCCCACACGTAGGGAGTTATTGGTTTAGCCAAACCCATCTTATGAAAGGTCTGGAGCCATTTCCTAACGGTTCTAGGGTCCGTCCCCCTCACCTCCATTATCGCCTTTTCGAGATGCGCTAACGGTATCTGCTGGCCCGGGCGGAGTTCAAAGTAGAAGTTATCGAGGAGGTATCTCTTGACGTGGGTGAAGACTATGGCCACCCTAGGTGTGGGGTTTGGAGTAACAATATCCTCTGTTTGTGTGCTTGTGTGCAGGGCCACCCAATGCCTCAGCGCTAGCTCGCATTCATGGCTGAGAAGACCCTTCTCATAGCTTTTGTATTTCTGCTGGATTAGGAGGCGAAACTTTTCGATTAATTCATCCGACAGAAAAAAGCCTATCTTGGATCTACCAGCAGCAGTCTTCATGTCTGTGGTCCTTTCTTCTTTTCTTCCACGACGTGCAAGTAAATATGGATATAAAACAAAAGACTGCATAGATTTCTTCCATAACATGTATTGAAAACCAACTGTTTTACGGCTTAGTCTCCCGTTTTCAAATTGTTCAACATGAAAGGATATGTGTAAGTGGATTCAAACACGTCCTGCACACAAACGCACAAACATGTGTGTTAGCGGCCTCCGCTTAATTCTTCTTTGAGCAACACGTATGACAGCAGCAAGCCCGAGGCTAAGCCGATCGATAATGGGTTCCACCCGCCGGACATTAGGGACACTAAAAGCTCTCCGATGAACACGCCGACGAATGAAGCAAACGGCATAATCCTAAGAATGCTACCGGGTTTCACGAATATGACGTAGATGAATGCGTAGATGTTGAGGGCGGAAGCCGCTATAGCGAGGGCCACGCCCGTGGAACCCACTAAAGGTATAAGACACTCCGGGGGAGTTGCCTTCGTATAGAGAGGGCAGCTAAACAGAAGGTGGAGCGCGTGGTAGAGAGCCACCGCGACACCGCTGGAAAAGTATAGGAAAAGGAACCTGGCTGCTCCTAGATGCCTCTCCACAATCCTCCCGAAGATGAGCAGAAGGAATACGTCGAGCAATACATGGAATGAGTTTTCGTGGATGAACATGTAGGTTATGAAGGTGATTGGGTTTAAGCCTCCGAGCGAAGCGTGGGAAATGCCATAGTTCAACAAGAATGATGAGAGCTTAGCTTGGTCCCCCGACACAAAGATAGTGGTAAAAAACCAGACTACAACGTTGGCCGCTACCATGCTATAAGTAGCCCATACAACCATCTCAGCCCATCCTCAAACACTTAGTAGAACTTTTAGACATAATTTAAGGAAGAGCGACTTCAAAACAGGTCATGTACTCCCCCTTTCATTGTAGGTCGGTATGGTAACAGACACCATTTCCCGCATCCCACGTCCCTACCTTGTGAAAACCTCCAGAACAAGCTCATCCTTGTCCCTTAAAACATAGTTCAGCGGGTCCACCACCTCCACACCGTTAGCTGTGAATCTAATCCTGCCGCAGTAGCTGTCGAAGCATGTGGAGTTGAGGTTCTTACCCCATATTTTCAGGAAGTCTCCGAAGGTGAAGTCCATGTATTTCGGCGACTCGATATGGATTACGCCGGTCTCATCGTGGGTATGTATGACGCGCATCCTGCCGTCGGGAGCTATACCTATGTTGGCTGGGACCTTAACCTCAGCCCCATCCACGAAAATCCTAAGCTTCGGGTGGATGTGCATGGCTAGGTTTTCATGTCCAGCCATGTATGTTTCAAGCAGTTTATCCTTCTCCGACAACGCTGGCGGCTGCTCCTTTGGGCTGCTCAGGTAGGGGAAGGCCGCAACAGCCCCCAAGGCGAGAACCAGAGCTAGGGCGAGCCAGGGCAGCCTGAACCTCACGAAAAAGTACCCTCGATGCTTGTCCCTGAGGTGCATGTTAAGGCCCTTCTGGCTCTCGAACCGTTTACCGCATTTAGGGCAGGGGTTCATGCAGGTGCAACCTGTAACCGTTATGTTATAACCGTTTAAATATCGTATTACTGGCCGACGTCGGCCACCGGCGACATTCACAGGTTAAGCCTGATTCCGTCGTACTCTCTTAGGAGGCGGTATGCGTCTTCGCGGCTGACGGTGATCTCTAACCTGTCCTCCGAAACCCTTACCGGTGAGCCGTTAACCTGTCTCCAAACGTCCTTATGAGGGAAGGCGACGTAGCTGTGTCCCGGTATATCGCCCGCACCACGCCGGGGGTATATGGCTACGCAGGGCCTTCCGCCAGCCATAATGCGTGCCGCCTCGAAGCCCAGGTCTCTAAGAATCCTTATGAGGGCTAGTATGTCCAGGTCGTCATCTAGGCTCGGAGTCTTATTGCGGATGCAGTCGTCCGGGTATACGTAGACATCGCCGTAGGAAAGTATTTCACCCGCGTCTGGTCCGAGAAGGGCCTTCAACGCATCCTCCGAGAGCTTTTGGTACGGCTTCCACTCAATATGGGAGCCGTCGGCATATAGGCAGCCCTTAAAGACCATATCAACATAGCCAATATACAGGTATCCATTGGACGCTAGCTCGCCATCCCACCTTCTAAGGCCGTGGTTTACGTCCGCCATATATGCGTCGAAGAGAACCTTAAACCTCGGTAGCCTGACGCCGTACATATCAGCCTTATCCCTTACATACTCCATGATCCTCTCAACCGTACCTCTCCGGAACTCGTAGAGTTCAACCCCTTCAAATGATGCGATATCGTCCGGCTCGGAGCAGAAAGGTTTAAGCGGCTCCCCCTCAACCTTGACGAAGTAATCGCCGAAAGACTCCCCCGGAATCTTCACCAAAACATAGTACGCGTCGCGGACGTATACAGGTCCCTTATACCCGGACAGCGGTATCAGCCTCCAAACCTCATCTGGATAAGGCACGTACGCGCGTTCTAGCAGACTTCTACTCATGTTATACACCGACCTGAAACCCGCCTTGAGCAACAGCTTGACACGGTGCATCCGGGCTAACTCATCGACTGCACGGCTGTCGGCTAGGAAGGGTAGGAAGCTGAGCTTCAACATCCTATTGTTCAACTCCCTTTCGTCGAAGAGGCTCTCAAGCGGTATTTCCACAACCTTCTCCTGCTCTACAACTGTTGCTTGCGGAGGTTCGTGTCCTCTCCTCAGGAGACGGTTAAACATCGTCAACACCACACACGTGCAGATATAAAAGCGATTGTTTAGACATTATATGGTATTACTGGCCGACGTCGGCCACTATATAAAGCCCAGAAGCAGGGTGTAGGCAGCAGCCGATGCGAGCACAGCCTTCGCCAGGAGTATTCTATGCTGTGTCTTATGTCTATAGAGGAAGGCTCCCGCTAGGATCCCGAAGACTCCCCCTAGAGCCGCGTACCGTAGGATGGCTTTCTCCGGAACCCTGTAGCCCTCGATCTCCGCCTGCCTTTTATCGACCCGCATAACGATTAACGCGACAATGTTCAGGAACGCTGCTACGGCAAGGATTACGGGTAGCTGTGGCCCAGCCCACCTAGCCGCCAGCCTCACGGCTCCGCCGGCGAAGCCCAGGAGAAAGTTTAGCCCGGCTAGGAAAAGGTCTCCGACCCCGTAGCCGTATAATGGCATCGAGAACTTGGGAACAGCGCCTCCAAGCCTTGCAATAGCGTTCAGGAAGCCCATCACAAACGACCCTGTGAAATACCACCCTATTCCGATGATGTACAACGTGCCCGCCCAGCTAACGTATCTGACGGCCGACGTCATGAAGGAGACGAATAATCCGAGGACGACTAGAGAGGCCACGTTTTGAGGACTCAGCGTTGAAGGATGGTAGAAGCCGACGACAGCCGACAGCAGTCTTGCGAACAGCTCGGGTGAGAATCCCCTGCCCCCTGAGAGGTAGTTGAACACGTAAAGAAGGTAGGACATGGTGAAGACAGCCGCCGCCATGACCGGTATCCTAGCAAGCAGATTAACCAGACCCCTACCCTTCTCTGTTTTAACCTTGTAAGACCCTAGTTTATCTCCGGCCGCCTTAGAGCCGTCTGCCTCCGGGCGAGGCCGTGCCCAACGGTAGAAGCCCGTGCCAAGCCTAAGCCCCTCAACCCCGTACATATCATAAACCCTCCTCTTCTTATCGTCCATCAAAACCCTGTAGGCCTCGTTTATCTCCTTGAGCCTTGCTTCAGCGTCAGGCGACCTGTTCCTGTCAGGGTGATATTTCAGAACCAGCCGCCTATAGGCCTCCCTGATCTCCTCCTTCGACGCATTCCTAGGGACACCGAGGACTTCGTAGTAGTCCTTCAAACCCGGCTATACGTGGGCAAGGTTTTGGAAGTATAAGTATTTGTAAGGCCCTAGGGCCGAAGCCTCCCCCGACTTGGAAGATAAGTATTAGATAAGAAGTATTTATCAGATTTAAGGATGGATACGAACCGTATTTCTTTATATGTCCCTTTTTCCTCCCTGCATCCGACATGAAGTCGAGAACCCTGGTGCTGGCTGTGCTGCTGGCAGCTCTCGCGATGTCTACCGCCGCCTACGCCGTGGCCATAGGGCTGACGAGCGCCGACATAGACCAGCTCGGAGGAACCGGTAACGTCGACGTCCTCTGTCCCGCCAACCCATGCCAGATCACGAGGGTTAAGTGGGTGCTTACATCTTCCGCGCCCTATCTTGTGGACCGGGTTCTGGTGCAGTGGCAGACTAGGGAAACAACCGGCGCAAGCTACACGGTTTACGTAACCCTGCTGGACAGCAGCAACGCCATAATAGCCGGTGGGTCCGCTACGCAGGCGGCCTCCAGCTCCGCCGTAACCACCAACGTCGATATAACGCCCAACGTTGACCCCGCCCAGGTCTACAAGGTCAACATAGTGATCGTCCAGAACTAAGCCCTATGAGGCGGCTGGCGGCACCACTCCTTATTTTTTTAGTCATTCTCACACCACTAATAGCCTATTCTGTTTACATACCTATTGTAGCAGTAGACCCTCTAGGAAAGCCTGAAATGGTCTTCAGCCTCGGAAAGAACAATATTCCCTCTGACCGGAATGAGGTTAGGTCGGCCAGCCTAAGCCTCTCCGGAACAACGGTCACGGGCGCGACTGTCCAGTTCTACAAGAGGACAACTGGCACGTATTTTGTTAGAACCACTGTTACACTCCTCGACGCCAACGGCAACACGTTGTCAACAGGGACCGCATGCAGTAGTTATGCTGGGACAGGGGTTAGAACAGCCACCATAACCGGTTTCTCACCAGCCGTCTCGATAGACAGCGTATACAGAGTTAATGTTGTTATACAGAGGGTGGCCTCCTGTGTTTAACATGAGATACCTTCTCCCACTCATCCTCGCACTACTCGTCTCCTCGACCGCTTACGCGGTGGCGGTGACGCTGGCAAGCAATAATGTAGACCAGCTCGGCAGGGGGGAGGGCAATGTTGTACACTACTACGTCAGGGTCCTCTCAGCATCCGTAACGGTGAACAGTAACGTATTCAACAACCAGATAACGGGCGGCAGCGTCACGGTAGCTTCCACAGTTTCCGGGACGTACACAGTAACTATAACTGTTTCAACAAGCGCGGGCACACGGACATACGCCACCACGGTAAGCCTCTCACCGACGCCGACAACAATCTCGTTCACGGTCACCCCGTTAAGCTATACGGCTCCAGGGGTTACGATAACTGTGAGGGCTGACCCGGTTTGAGGCGGGTCCTATACATCCTGCTCCTAGCGCCTGTCGCATACCTCGTGCTCCAGCAGCCCCTAGCCCTCTACACCGTGGTTTCGGGGAGTATGGAACCCTACGTACCTAGGGGCTCCCTAGTGGTTGTCATACCTGAACATCCCGGGCTTGGCGACGTAGGCGCCTACAAGCTTGAGGAGGGCGGGAAAACCTACGTGATAGTCCACAGGGTCGTCGGCCTAGGAGAAGGCTTCTACGTCTTCAAAGGCGACGCGGTTGACGGGGTTGACCATGTGCCGGCGGACAGGGTTATAGGAAGGGTCGCCGTGGCCATACCATACGTCGGCTACGTCTATATGGCTGGGTTCGCCAACCCCCTGCTCGTCCTACTCATCTTCCTAGCGGCCTTCCTTCCGTCTTCGAAGCCCTCGACACTGTTTCCCCTCACCCTAGCTACAGGTGTTCTCGCCTACCTTTCCCCGGGAAGGGGGCTTACAGCGGTCATAAACCCCCTGCTCTACCTCATGTATTCGACAGCCTTCTCCCTATTCATCTACTTTGTTGAGAGGCGTGAAGGGCCTCATCGGCTTATATTCATGTCCTACATAGCTCTCGCCGTGGCTAACGTGTTCAGCACAGACCCCAGAGGTGTGTTGTCATGGATAGGGCTTGGCTAGCCCTAGCAGTATTCTCAGCGGTTATGGCAATATATGCGTTTATACCGGCGAGCGGTGAGCGGACATACCTTGTAAGCTCGAACTTCCCCGTCAAGGCTCTGGTGAATGGTGTGGAGAAGGTCCTACCTGCAAGCGTGGGCTATGGAGACAAAGTATGTGTCCCTGAAACCGTCTACCTCGACGAGGGTACTAGGATAGTCTTCAGGGGGTGGGCTGGAGGAGGCCGCGACCTATGCGTGACCGTCACTGACAACCTCACAGCAACCTATGCAAGGGAGTACCTTGTCCACGTCTACGCCCAGCCACCGGCCCTCAGGAGGAGCGAGTGGGTTGAGGAGGGCTCGTTCCTCAAGCTGGACTACCCCTCTATCTATAACGAGTCAGATGGCGTGAGGTGGGTTTTCCAGGCATGGAGCTTTGGCGAGACGCCCTTCCAGCCGTCGAACAGGATTTACGTCGCGAAGCCCCTGAGGCTTGAGGCGCAATACGTGAAGGAGTATAGGCTCCTCGCCATATCCTCTCACAATGTGAAGGTTAACGGCAGCGGGTGGTATAGGGAGGGCGCTCTAGCCGTCGTAGCAGGGCCTAAAGAAGTCTACATAGGCAACCAGACTAGGCTGACGCTGGTTGAGTGGATGTCGGCAGGCTCAACCCCAGCGATAGTCATGCCCCAGTCCTCCCCTGGCGTGGCCGTCCTTGAGGTCAGGGGTCCTCACATAGTTCTGGCGAAGTATAGGGCAGAGCACTACGTGAGCTTGAAAGGCCCTCAAGGGGTCATATACGCTGGGTGGGTTGGTGAAGGGGACGAGCTAAGGCTGACAGCCCCCGAACACATACAGCTAGGACAGGACGTAAGGCTCAGGTTCGCCGGATGGAGCGGGGTCGAGGGTCTGCGGTCGCCGGAGCTCAGCCTGAGGGTTTCGGGACCCGTCCAAGCTGAGGCATTATACGTCAAGCAGTACCTGCTGTCGGTCAGCTCGCCTGTCGGAGCAGGTGGCGCCGGATGGTATGACGAGGGGTCCAAGGCCGTAGTAACCGTTCCGGAAAACCCGCCTGCAAACATATTCGTCAAGCGAAGGCTCTCAGGGTTCACAGGGGACTGCGGCGAATGCGTCCACAGCAAAGGCGTCCTAACCCTCAACATGGACATGCCCAGGGCTGTCGTGGCTGTGTACATATCTGAGCCCGACTTCGTGAACCTCGGAATACTGGCCGGGGTGGTGGTGGCGGGAGGTGCCGCCTATATAGCCGGTCATTGGAGGCCGGGGGTTAAGAAAACAGTCGTTAAGGATGAAGATGGTGGAGGCTTAAAAAATCCTGTATGTAAAACATGTGGTTCAACAGTCCCCGCTGATGCAGTAGTGTGCCCTTACTGCGGAACAAGCATAGGCTCCAATGGTTTGCAGAACCACCCAACCAGGCGCCGTTTGACGGTCGAGGTCTGAGGTATTACCGGCCGACGTCGGCCACCCCCGTCACACCCCTATCTTTCCCCACCTTCTCAGGTACAAATGGCTCATAACCCCACGCCTTCTCCCTAGTCTTGGCGCGTTTCCTTCCACCAGGCGGTCTGAGCGGCTGCCCGCAGACCACGCATTTAGTGCGCGCCACCGCCGTGTAGACAAGCCTACAGTTCGTGCATAGAGGGCCCTTCCTCTCACCCGCGAAATACGGGCGGGCCACGTTAAGGTCTTCGAGGAGCTGCATGAAATCGGAGTACCCTATCACGCCGACACGGGTCTTCGGGCTTACCTCGAAGACGTTTTCAAAACGTTTAGCTACCTTCTCCTCCACATTCTGCATCAGCACGACTAGCTTCGATGGAATGTCCGGAACCTCCCTAGCGATGATGAAGGTTACCATACAACGTGCTTGTGAAGACGGAGATAAAACCCTGTCAGGCTACTACCTCAAACACTTTTATACACAAAGTTTCACAGACCGGTTAGAGATTGTCTGAAACATGCCAGAAGTGCGGAAAACCCGCTTCAAAGTATTTCACGGTCTACAACCCCTACAACTACAGCTACTTCGACGTCAAGGTCTGCGACCAATGTTACTCGGACTATGCGCCCGCCGTCAAAAAGTCGGGGGAAGTTGTCTGGAAGAGGACGAAACCCGTCAAAACATACATCCTGCTCACCATTATCGGAAGCAGGGGGGCGGCTGAGAAACTCTCCGGCCTGCTGGACAGGTTTGCGGGCTCATGGTTTGCACGGCTCTACGTCCGGCTCTCCGCATACGTCGTCATAGCGCTCGGCCTCATAGCGGTGGCAACTGTTATCGCCTCGACACGTTGGTACATGCTGAACCAGGGCACGGAGGCTTTTGAAAGGATTAGAGGTGTTTACAGCAACAACCCGCTGGCGGGGACCGGGTTATTGGGCGTCGATCCAATGCTCCCACTACTTGAGGTCGCCGTACCATTCGTCCTAGCCCTCTCACTCCACGAGCTTGGACACGTGTTTGTCCTAAGGTTCTACGGCTACGACATAAGGAGGGTTGGTTTGCTGCTGCTGGGCCCGTTCCCGGCAGGGGCCTTCGTCGAGCCGTCAGGCTCCGTTGAGGGGAAGATGAGCTGGAGGCAGTCCCTGCAACTGGCGGGCTCCGGAGTGTTGATGAACGTGTTGCTGGGGCTGGCGGGGCTCGCAGCCCTACACGTCGTCATGGCGGGCGTGGTCCCGCTCACACCTGAGGCGGCTAAACATCTCTCGGTTTACAGGGACAACCTCAACCTCCAACTAGTCCCACCCCTGCTTCTCTCAGCACTAGGGGTTAACACGCCAATGTATGCCCCCGCCGGATGGTATACACACGTGTTGCTGGGCGACGCCTACGTGATCCCGCTAAGGCTTGCAGGGTATACGGTTTCCCTGAACCTACTGGTCGCGTTATTCAACAGCCTGCCGGTAAGAATACTTGACGGAGGACTGGCCTTCCAGTCACTACTCAAGTCCAAGATAGGTGATAGAGGGGCCCTTATAGCCGTGAAGTATGCGACCGTCGTCATAGTGTCCATGATCGGATACATAGTTCTCATTGTGAGGGTCTAGGACATGGCCTATCAAGCTATACTACCGAGAGGGGTTGAGGCACTAACGTCGGCACTGGGACCGTACGCGCTCCTAGGCCTCCTAGCCCACGCGGCCATCCTAGTGTTGTTGATCAGGTCAGCCCGCGCCAAGACAGGGTATGAGGTCGTCAAAGAAGAAGGCTGCTCCCGCACCCTCAGAATATTTCTCCCTGTAGCGGTAGCCCTGAAGCCAGCAGGCGACGACGCTGTGGAGCTAATGGTCCCCTCCACCGGGCAAAGGAGGGTGCTGAGAAAGATAGAGAGTGTTGTGGGGTTGGGGTCAGGATTTATTGACGTCGTGGTCCGAGGAAACAACGGACATCTTTCTCTTGAAGAAACTTGACAGAATGGGTGGGGTCCACTGCCGATAAACTGAGATCCATGCAGCGGCTAGAGCGGCAGCCCTGGCGAGCGCCATCGTTTGAGGAAGTGTCCATGCATGGGTCGGGTTGCTAACCCAGAACCACGTCAGGATTATGCTGACGTTGGATATTTCGAGGAGCGGCAGGAAAAGCCACGTCGAGGAGGACACGGCTAACAGCGGCAGGAGCATTACCACCATCTGTGGCGTGAAGGTTGGGGAGCCGAGCAGGTAGCCGGAAAGCGCCAGCAGGCATCTATGCTCAACCGATAGCTCGGACGTGAGCGCCCTCATAAACAGAACGAACACGACCAGCCAGCCGATGACCTTGGCGGATGGCGAGAACGGGTTATCGGTAAGCCATACCGTCCACGCGTTCTCAAGCCCCCATGAGGAGTGGTAGCTGATGAACTCGCCGACGTAGCTGGGCCTCAACATGGCAACAGGTAAGGTGGCGGGAAGAGCGCCAGCTAGAAAAAGGAGGACATATCTCCATCTGAACCTGTCGCTGAGGAGTAGTATGGGGAGCAGCAGAAGCGTGAATACCTTAACTGAGGCGGCAACCCCTAGCATGATATAGGCTGGAGCCTTTCTCCCGGAGAGGTAGAGAACGAGGGCTAAAGCCGTTAGAGCGGCCATGAAGTGGTCATAGTTGTAAACACCGTAGATGATGAGGCTGGGGGATAGCGCGAGGACTATGGAGACCCATCCCGCAAGCCTGTACATCGAGTATGCGAGGAGGAGGAAGGCGGGGAGGCTCAAGAGCGCAAAAGCTGTGTAGTACCCCTCAACGTTAGGGCCTCCTAGGAACCGGGCTACATAGGTCATGAAGCACGCGGCGGGAGGGTACTCGAAGAAGTAGTCGATACACGGCTTCAAACCCGCCGCCAGTTCAGGCTCCCTATACCAGAAAGAAACAATGTCGCTGTAGATGCTGCCTTGAACCGTGGGGTAATGTATGTAGGTGCTTAGGGTCCACGAGATAAACGCGGCCGCCAGCGCCGGTAGCAGTACCTTAAGTGTAGAGCTTGACATCGCCGATCAACGCCGTAACGTATGTCGGCTTCGCTTCAGGCCTGCGGGTCACCATTGCCTTGAACTCCCTCAGCCTCGCACCGGTGGATTCCTCAAGCTGTTGCGGCAGCGTGTTTATATAGGACGGCATGAACCTGTGGCCCTCCAGCTCCCCGACCTCCACGACCGCCACACATGATACGTTCCCCAACCCCTTCGAGACCTTCACCAATGTGTTGCTGTTGTGCTGGCTCAGCCTCTGCATCTCGGCAGGTGAGTCAAGCCTCCACTGTATCAGTAGGACTGGGGCCGGTTTAAGCACGCGTCTCAGGTCGCTGCTGTCAACAGCCGTCGCCACGTTGCTGCTGCCCATGCTCCGTATAAGCGTGTAAAGTATGGAGGCAATCCTTCCGTTTATGTAGCCAAGCATCTCGAAGAAATCATACTCCTGCTTCTCCCCCAACTGCTCCATGAAGTACTGGTTCGATACCGCCACGACAGGGGCGTGTTTAACAGCCCTCTTGAACGCGTCCACAGCCCTCCTATACGTCTCAGGGCCCTCATAGCTGAAAGGCATCGTACAGATGCCGAGAACCAGGCTTTCCCTATACTTCTTCACGAGGTCGGCGACAAGCTCGGGGCCTGCGCCGCTGCCGCATCCAAAGCCCGCCGTGAAGATTACAGGAATCATGTCTATCCTGTCCCAGCCCAGCTTCTCTGCGAAAACACGTGGAGCCTCAAGAATAACATTACGTTCAGGGCTTTCAAGGTAGTCTTTCATACCTTTCTTCGGGTCCATCCCGCTACCCGTACCATCACCTATGGTGTAGGTGACGACTTCTTCCCCGTACCCGGAGACCAGCTCGGTGTCCGCCCTAGAGCTGCTGATGCATACGGCGGGCGTTTCAAGCCTCTGCCTCGCCTCCCCCCTGGGCATGCCCTTACCGGTAACTATCGAGGCGGCTATCCTACACCCTCCCGAACCAACCCCGTAGACCACGGGTATCACAAACTGCCTCATGGATGCACCAGCTCCTGAAGCCTGAGAAAATAAGGTAATAGGTCTTCACGGCCCTCAATGGATAACATGTGTGCGGCTACCCTGAGGATATAGCACACATATATGTAGGCTTGAAGGCTGTCGGAAAACCTGGACACAAGTTTAAGCACCACCTCCTCAGCGGAGGCCTCAAACCCGTCAAGCCCAAAAACCGCAGGAGCCGTGGAAGAGATCTTCGTAAGCGCCCTGAACAGGTATGATGTAGCCGGGTCCTGCTCCTGGGCTATCATCATCCCGGAGAAATCTTCCACAGGTTGTTTTATTCATTTAGAAGCTGGCGGCTTAGAGGTGGGGCTGCGCGGATTTCCTGTCCGCCACGGTGAGGCCCTGCGGCGTCTGGCAGCTTACTTCGAAGACGTAAACATCGGGTAGGTTTAGTCCCGGGACGGCGTTCTCGGCGAAAGTGCCAGCCCCTCCCGGCGGCAACACGCCCGGAACAACATCATCTATGTCGGTTACGGGGTTAAGCATCCTTGCCGTGCATGAGCTTAGAGGGACGCCTCCTGTATTCCTAACGGTAACAAGTATATAGCTGCCTGTCTGATGCCATGTTATGTCCACTCTTTCGATGTAAACCTTGCCGCTGGCCTGCCACGGGATAAGGTAGCCGAAAACCATTGATGCTGAGACTATGGTGAGCGCCACGCCCACAACTAAAATTATAAGTGTTAAGACCGGTTTATCCATAGGTAACGGGTGAACATGGGTTGATTTAACATTATAGGCTTAAGGATGCGTGGGTGTGTAGGGTGTGTAGGTGGCCGACGTCGGCCGCCCCGTCCTCAATACGGAACGGACAAGCAGCCCGACGGCACGTAAAAACCCTCTAACCGAGGTATCCGGGCTGGTCACATGCACGTCCCTGTTTACGCTGAATATAACGTTCTTCCCCCAGGTAGTTGACGGGACGGTCCCAGCCCCGTATAACACTATCCAGAGCCCCCTCCTGTTGTTCAGGAGGCTGTAGTTCTCCAGTATCGTAGCACACTCCGGACGCCTGTATTTCTTCAACGCGTTAAGGCTTCTATAAACATGGAGCTGTAGCCCAGCCAGCTCATAGACCCTGTGGTCGGGATAGGATTTCACGAACCGGATGGGTATGCCTTTTCTACGAAGCTGGCTTGTTAGGTATGTTTGGTCTTCAACATCCCAGTAGCTCTGGTCTGCCTCCAGCTCCCAACCCCCCAAACATATACCCCTGAATTAATGAGATTTATATTTCTTTCCACGGCTGAAACACGTGAGCCCGGACACATTTTCACCCACCTCTCTCAACAAAAATAGCGGTGGAAAAGATTATGTTGGCGTGAAATGGTTGCCGGAGTGGATTAGGAACTACTACTCGGAACGGGGGTATGCGGGCGAGGCCTTGGAGAACGCGGTCAAGGAGGCCCTGGACAGCACCCGCGACCTCAAGGTCAGAATGGTGGTCTTCAAAGTAAAGGTCACGGACGACACGTTCAGCATAAGCCCTAACAACCTCCGCTACTTGGTTGAGACAAGCCTAAGCGCAGTTGCAAGCGAAATAGATGAGAAAACCAAGAAAAGCGTTAGGAAGGGGCTTATAAACCCAATACTCGTCAAACCTGCCGAGGAGTACGGGAAATGGTGTATAATAGCCGGGGTTAGGAGGGCGGCCGCGCTGCTGGGGGAGTACGCCGACATCCGCATATACCAGCCAAGGGACGCGGTGGAGGAGGCGCTGCTAAGCCTTGAGGAAAACCTGATCAGGGAGGAGATGGACGAGCTGGAGTACAACTTGGTAGCGGTTAAAGCACACGAGCTGGGGGTTAAGGAACAGTTCTACGAGATGATCGACCCGAAAGCCCGCAAACGGCTGGAGATGGCGGACCAGCCCGTCGAGCTGGTGCAGGTCGAGCCGCCCTACGCCCCCTACACCCCTGCGAAAAGGAAAAAGAATGCGGGGGTGAAAAACGGTAAACCGTTCCAAGTCGTAAGATATGAGCCCGTACATGGGCCGGAAGGCGAAACCAACAGGGATGGAAGCCCTCACAATATTGAAAATGAGTTGGCTGTTCGATGCCCTTATTGCGGTAGGCCTTTGAAATGCGCAGGATGCGGCAGCCTTGTACGCTGAACTGTTCAGGGCGGAGAAAACCGTCCTGGAAACCCCCGGCCTGTTAGCGGAACTGGTCAGACTCGCCTGTGGAGAAACACATCATGCCCGTATACTCTCCCACGAGGTCGATGACATGCGGAAAGCCTGCATTGGTGCGTTGGCGGCTATAGCGGCTAGAAAAAACATCCTCGACAGGGAGACGCGTGCGGTGTTAAAGGTTCTACTGAGCGAGCGTCATCCGCTGACGGAGCCGGACAACCTCGCCAGGGCTGTGGCCCTGGGGTCCCCGGAGTTCGCTGACGAAGTTCTGAGGGCGGGGTATGAACAAGCAGTCCAAAGCATTGAGAAACATCTCGAAAACTTGGTGGGACAGGGCGTCAACGAAGACATCTACGACCTCTACAGGCGACGCATGCGGACGATATTCGTCGCCCCCGGCCTGATAGTCGCACACGAGAGGCCTAGGCCAAGCCCGGAAGCCCTCAACGCAACAGGATATGAAACAGGGTTCAAACTGGTATACGTCCCGGTCTACAGGAGTATGTCTGATCAGAAGCTTCTCCACCTGTCCGAGCAGCTTTCCCATATCACCCATATCTCTCCGATTCCGAGGCCTGAAAGCGTTGCTGCGAACAAAGTGGCGGCCGCCATCATCACCGCGGTCCTAGGAAACCGCTACACTTTCGTGGCCTACGCCGCCGCAGACGTCCTCGCCGACGGGGGGCCGATGACGGTATTCGGCCCCTCGAAAAAACCCCTGATAGACCGTAACGGCTCAACGGAGAACCTGACACAGGTCCTCGACATAGTTGAACAGTACTTCAGGTCAGCCGGCCGGAAGGTCAAAAAACAGTTCCTGGAAAACTACTTCCGGAAGATAAGGTATGTCGTGGGGCTGGGCGAGGAGCTGACCGGCACCCGTCTGGACGCCTACGACCTACGTGGCTACTACGAAGCAGCCGGTGAAAAACCGCTGAAAAAGGTCAGGCAGAATGTTAGAGCGTTTCTGAAAGGCGGAGGCGTTGAGGACTTCGAGATGAAAACAATGGATCCGCTCAGCCCCCTCGAACAGCTACACCTATACCTCGGTATAACCCCCTACCTGACACAGCGCCAGCTAAAACTCCTTGAAAGCGTGGCGGCTTCTATACTGACGCTGACCATAAACCCGCCGAAAACCGGCAAGGACAGAACAGAGTACATGAGGCTGAAGAGGAAACAGGCGGCGGAGGCGGCTAAAGCCCTCACATGGAGAACGGTCCCCGTATACGCCTACACACCCGTAGGCGGGCCGAAAGGATTGGACAGGGTTTCATGGGCCCTGATGACCAGGCTGGCTACGCCGGTGGCCGACGTCGGCCAGTAATACGGTCAAAGAACCCCTGTTTCGAACGAGTCTCTGTTACCTCCAAACATCAGGTGGTAACAGAAGCACCTCCCGAAACACATGTCTGTTACCGGTAACAGACCCCCCCATCCGAAACGCAGTTCTGTTACCTTTGAACGTCTGGAGGTAACAGAACCCCTTTTGAAATACGGCTTCCCGTTATTCATCCATACATGCGTGAACGGTCGGATTTTTCATGAAAAATAAAAGAGACCGTTTTCCCTATGAAAACGCCATGAATGTAATTAAGCTGTTGAAAAGACTGCTGACAAACGACCGTAGAGCACTAAGCGCGCCAATCCTCGCCCTGATACTCGTCATCGTCGGCGTAGCGCTGGCCCTCATCGCGGCAAGCGTGGCTGGAGGCTTCCTCTTCGGCTTCGGAGCATCGCCGAAGGTAACCATTGAACGTGTAGACGTCCTTGTAGACCCCGTAGGCGGAACAGGCTACGTCACAATAGACATCAGGAACTCTGGCGGAGCACCACTAACAGGCTGTACCGTGACAGAGGAAACAGGCGCCGGCTACACCACATCCAACGCCGCATCAGCCAACCTCAACCCAGGACAATCGACAACCGAGACGGGCACGATCGGTGGCGCCCAGTCAGGACAGGTATACGTCTTCCGCGTCCAGTGCACCGGCCCAGGCGGAACAACTGTACAGGACCAGAAGTCAGCGGTAGCCCACATCTAAGGAGGTGTATTACATGAAACCTCCAACACCTATTTTTTCAAAACGCTCGCGCAGCAGACTCGGCCTCTCAGGGGCCGTCGTAGCCCTAATACTGGTCATCATAGGGATAGCTATAACACTGATAGTGGGGAGCATAACAGGCGGCATCCTAGGCGGCTGGGCTAGGAAGGAGGGCATTGTCATAGACAGGGCTGAGGCAAACCTCGTCGGCCCGGCTGGAAGCCAGCAAATCTGCGTCCTCGTAGCCGTCAAGAACATAGGCTCTTCACCGGTTACGGGACTCTCGGCAACAACTCAGCCAGTAACAATCACTTTATCGGGCTTCCCGGCATCCCTGCAACCGGGTCAGACGGGCACGGCTAACGGATGCGCGGGCTCAGGCGGCCTCGCCAGAGGCGATATGATCTCCATAGAAGTCCTCGGCAACATACCGGGAGGAAACGTCGGAGACAGGAGAGGCGTACCCGTAACCTAAAACTCCTTAACTATTTTTCACGGTGGCTGTTATGCCGTCCCAACCCGTCGTCGCCCTCGCCCTAGTGATAGTGGCGCTCGCGTTAGTCCTAATTGTCGGCACGGTGGGCTCGACGTGGCTGTCACGTCATGCGGAGAAGGTTGACGTCAGGATTGGGGCGGTTCAGATGGTTAGGGCGTTAGCTGATAGATACCTCCTAGTGGTGAGCGTCGCGAACATAGGCTCCGTGCCTGTAACGGTTCAGACGCCCTCGCTGAGAGGTGATGGAAACCCGTCCTGCACCCTGCTACACATGCAGGGGAGCCAGACCATAAAGCCCTCGGAGAGGGTTGAGATGACGCTTAGATGCTCCCCGGCCCGGCTGGGGGCTGAATACCTCGTAACAGTTAACACGGACAGGGGTGTGCAGGCTTGGGCAAAAGTGGTCGCCGTGGGATAAGCGCCGCGGTCGCGCAGGTAGCCATACTGCTGGTAGCCTTGGCCGTGGGATTGATCGCCTTAGGCATATTCATGAGGAATACGAATGTGGCGACCGCATCATCGGAGAGGGAGGCGGGCCTTCAGGCCCTCAAAACCGATGAAAGGCTTACACTCGTCTACTGGGCGAGGGACGGTAGGGCGTGGATAGCGAACGACGGCCCCGAACCCGTCACCATCCTCCAGATATATGTTGACGCGAACCTGGCGTGGTCCGGTACAACTACTCTGGGGGCTAGGCAGACAGAGGTCTTCAACGTAGGCTTCGGCCAGAGCCTGATAGTAAAGACCGGTACAGGCATGCTGCATGTTCTGAGGAGGGAGGAGCTGAGGTGAGGAGGTGTAGGAAAGGAGTATCCCCCGCAGCCCTCGTAACGCTGGCCGCAGCCCTAGTCCTCCTCACAGCCGTCACAGCCTACATAGCCTATGCAAACACCCTCAGGATCCACGACAGCCTGAGAAACAACCTGAAGGTCGAGGTCGAGATGAGGAGGGAGCCGAAGATAAGCCTGGTCTCAGGCCTGCCGCCCGGAGTGAGCCCGAAAGCCTACGTAGTCATCCATGAGATGAGCGGGTACCAGGAGGTTCTATACGACCTTGTTTACGCCGACAACAGCTCCAACATACGCCACGTAAGGCTTAACATCGATATGAACGAGGGCGACTGCGTGATCCTGACCCCGTTCTACCTGGCGAGTAACGGTCTGCCCGACTTCTACGCCCGCTACAACGGGTCAAACCTCGTCATACATTCAAGCAAGGCCGTAGGCAACGCGGTGCCGAGGGAGCTTAAGCCGGACGAACTATACCCGTGCGCGAGATGGGGTAGCGGACGCCCACAATATCAGATACTCCTACGTGTAGCCCTGGACGGCAACATCTGCACAACCCCGCAATGCAGGGATCTCCTCACACCGTCGGCAAGACCCGACGCATATGTATTAAACGTCTACACGGTCTTCAACATAACCGCAACACCGTCGGCGAGAATAAACAATGTGAACTACACATTCACAGGGTGGCTCGTATATAAACACCCGATGCAGACCAACCCCGCAACAGCCTACACCATGAACCCCCTACCCCTATGGGTTGACGACGCATACGACGTAGTAGCCGTATACGCCTCAAGGCAGAGCGACGGAAGCTGGAACTGGGACTGGCACCGCAACTGCTTCAGAAACGAGTACGGCGAAATAGACTGCACATTTTAAACATTAAAACCCTAAATATTTGATTAACGAACCCTTACCCAGCACCATCCATATTCCATGGGTGGCTGACGTCGGCCGGTAATACCGTGAGCGGTTAAAGATGTTTAAAACAGATCAGTTACACGCATAAGGTTGCTATGAAGGCGTCATGGAGGAAAGGTCTCTCAGGCGCCGTATCAGCCATAGTTATAGCCGTCGTATTGGTTGCAGGCCTAGCCTCAGCCAGCTACATCAACCTCACAACCGCGAGATACAACGAGGCCCAGATGCAGGAGGCTCTAAGGCAGGCGAGGCTGGGAAGCGAGCTGATCAGGATACATATACACTCAACTGATGGCGCGGTAGACAGCCCGCCCAGAATAACGTTCGTAAACGCGTGGGGATACGAGTCCAGGATAATACAGCTCGTCGTCATAGCCCGCAACATGACCCCGATAGCAACCATAGACCTCAGGGGCAGGCCCATAGTTCTCCCACCAGGCGCAAGGCTGACCCTTGAACCATCCCAGATAGGGCTTAGCTACCCCACGTTCAAGAGGATGGCCGACCAGATAAGAAGCATACACGCGTACACCGAGGCCGGCAACAGCTTCGGAAGCACGTGGGGCTTCCCGAGAGAAGACAACATGGCTGGGAGGACGGTAGCGGTAACATACAACGCCACAACCATCGAGTTATGGAACATACCCTCGGTAACATGGCTTAACAGGACGTGGACAAAGTTCTACTACACGACTATCGGGGAGATACCACCGCTTCAGCAAGCGACCATAAAGGCCAGGAACAACTTCGAGAAGGTAAGGGTCGGAATAGCTCTAATTAACTATGAGTTGGATGAAGGAAGAAGTGTTACAGTAGATGACGCCGTAGGTGAGGGCTATCCACCTGCACCCATAGGAGACGGTGCCTCAATTGGATGGGATTCCGAACTTGGTTTCACGCCCTACGGCTGGTATGATCCGATTATGGGTAGTGATAAATGGGGTTACTCCACCTGGTGGTGGTACCCTGAAGGGGGCTTCACGACCTTGGAGGGGTCGCCCGTCAACGTCGAGGCAAACACGTATGTGGCAATAGTCAACAGGCCGCTCAGGATCGTGGTGACACAGCAGTGGAACCCAAGCTACTGCGTGGTAAGCTACAGACTGCTTCATGTAACGCTGACCCCTGAGCCGGAAGGGTACCAGCCGCCGGCGTCATCTACAACCAAGAGGACCGGTATGGTGGTGGCGTTCAACTATAAGGGATTTTACAGTAGGCGAAGCGGGGGAGGCATCTTTTCCACAACATATTCCCAGACACGCACAGCCTTCAACGACCAGTGGGGAAAACTCATTATAAACGGGAGAGTGCAGCCAGCAGTGCTGGACGCGCCTATACCGAGGCCCAGCTATAGCACAATTACTTGGACGATTCCCAAGCAAACGACAACATACACCACCACCAGCACTAGGACCATACCTCCACATGTGCCAACAACATACGTGGCCGACGGTGACTCAGACCTCAGAGGCGTCGTCCGCCGCCTAACAACTATCACACTCCCAGTCAACCCCATCTCCGCCATATACGTCAAGCTACCGCCCGGAAACTACACCGTAGACAGGTACTACTACGTGGACAGCGTACAGTGCAACATATACGTGCCAAGCCCAGAGATAAGCTATAGCAGAAACGTACCACCATGTCCACCAGAAATGCCCAACTGCACTGATAGGCCTACTCAACCAGAACGTTGCCTGATCTACCTTGAAAGTAAAACCAGCCCCGCTCCATCAGGAGGTGGCGGGGGTGGAGGCGGTGGAAGTGGAGGAGGTGCAGGCGATTTCAATACGTTCCAAAACATCGTCAGGTACAAATTTGTATGCTAGGTGATGGCCTGTGAGGAAAAGAAGTGAAATGGGTGTGAGTGGGACGGTTTCGGCGCTGCTGACGGTCCTCCTACTGGTCGCGGGCTTCGCGGTCTCAACAGGCCTCCTGTCCGCAATATACTCGGCGCAGTCAGAGGTGTTGAGGAAGGCCGTCAACGTAGGGGAGGCTGTTTCGGAGAGGCTTCAGGCATTCGTCTACGAGGACGTTAGGACGAACAGGACGCTGCTGACGGTGAGGAATGTGGGCTCGGTTGGCAGCGAGGTAGAATATTTGATGGCTGTGGGCTACGACGGCAGCGTTCTGGTGGAGGTAAGGCCCAGCGACACCATCAAGCTCGGGACACAGCAGGCCTTCACACTATTCCTCTCAGACCTCCTCGGCCCCGGATTCGACAACTACACCGAGGTAAGGTCCAGAATGGCCACGCTATACCTCAAAACCGTGAAGGGAGGCGTGTTCGGAAGCGGCTACATGGCACCGCCCTCCGTGATGACGGCTGCCTACGCCACATCAACAACCACCATTAGCACCACCGAGTCATCGGTCACAACCCTCCCCATAGAAACAGGCACGGAGACAATAACCTCGTGGACCGCGACCGTCATACTGGACAACCCCGACCACTGGCCGGTGGAGGCGTACGTCGGCGCAGCCTTCGCAGACACGTTCCCACTCACAATGACTGATCAACGAGTGGTAGGTGGGTTCCCGAGCTGGGGCTTCCAGCCAGGGCTTGAGGCGAAGAAAAGAGAGTGTAGACCCGGAACCATTTGTAGTATTGTTGTCGCGAACGTTACATCCGCCGACCAGATAAAGATACCGAGGTACGTCGCATGCCGGCTATACGGTTTCAGCAATACTGCCCCCGGAATCTATGGTGTCTTTCAATGGTATTTAGGCAGTAACGGGCCTGTGGTTAAGCCAAGCATACTCGGACCGACATACGTGGCGCTTACAAACCTCTACACATACTATGGTATGTCGGTGTGTGCTGAGCATTCTTATGGAAGACCACCGCCGCCGCACCCAGACACGGTGGAGCTGTTCGATCCCCGGGGGACGACCGTGAGGTGGACGGTCTTCAGCTTCAACCCCGCCGCAACCTACACGACGCCGTGGTCTAGGACGGCTACGCTAACTTGGACCTGGCAAAATGCATGGACTAGGACGACGTTCACAACCACGCGGGTGTTCATCATGCGGACAGGGCTTCCGGGTGATTATGTTTTTTTCACTACTAAATGGTACCCTCTGGCAACCGGCGGCGACGACTGGTGGAATGTTAAAACCCAGATGAGGACGCTGACGTTAACGTACTCGACGACGTACGAGCAGCTTGGACGCGGGAACGCTACCACATGGACGGTGACGGTGCCGGTCACCAGCTACTACGTAAGACCTTGGCAGTACGACCTACTGTACACCATAACTAAGACCTTCACCGTGAGAACATCCGGGACAGCCATAGTCTACCTCTACCACACCATAACAACAACAGTCAACGATGTATTGACGTTGAGGTTCACATGGCCGGGGACTACATGGAGGGACGACACCCGGGACATGCAGCGGATAGCATTCCCTGGCACAATATATGCTGACATAAGGCGATGCCAGAATGAAAGAAGTAATCCCTGCTCGGGCTGGTACTACGTGAGGGACTACTATGGGTTAGCCTACGTGAAGGTTGTGGACCTCTGGAACACCACGAACGTCCTAGCCTTCAAAACAGGCGGGGGCGATTTCGTCGTCAAAGTTGACAGGCCCATCGGAATAGCAGCCGTATACACATACGCCGGGACGGAGGGGAGACTCCCTCCACCACCTCCTCCGCCATTAAAGGGTGAGGAGGGTTGCATAGAGGGAGTCAACATATGTGGCTCATTCGACTCAAGCCTAGTACCTAGGACGTCAAGCACCAAGGAGACACATCCGTTAGGACAATGCGACGGACAGGTGACCGTGACATTCGAAAACAGAGGCGATAGTAACTGTGGCGTCTGGATAGCGCCCGGCCCTGGGACCTACACTGATAAACAGCTACAGCGATGCCCGGAGAACAACGGACGAATAACCTGCACCGTGCCAGCAGGCTCCACACTCATCCATGGATGCGCGCGATAGCGGAGCTAGAGAGGCCGAGGCCTTGAAGGCATATAAACACCTTCTACATGGTAACAGCCATGAAGCCGCAAACCCTGACCATAGCGCTTTCCCTGACCGTGATAGCGTTGCTCATACTCACACAGGCGGGAGCCCAGGGGGTTGAGTGGAAGGTGTGGGTGAACCCGAGACAGGAAACAGGGCTACCAAAGACGTGGGTAGAGCTATTACAGGCCCCAACTAGGGGCTATGCGGATGACGACGGGGGCTACACAGTCCACATTTACTTCAAGACAAGCCCGAAGATATATTGGGGAGGTAAACTAGTTGACTACGAAGAGAAATATGCCGTCTTCGCCCAAAGAATTGTCTCCTTATGGAACGCCAGCCTGAAATTCGCGGCCGAGAACTATGAATGGGCGAGACATCTCTCCAAACTAAGGCTGAAATTCTACACATATGCAAACGTTTCCAGAGCGCGGTATACAGACGTGTTAGTGGATGCCAGTAAGCCACCATGCCCAGGAGCTTACGCATGTGCAGTCTACGGGCACTACTACGCAGAGATTTTAGGTAGCCTTGATTCATTATCTCATGAACTTGGACATGCATTAGGACTTGGACACAATTACATAGGGGTTCCCTGGGGCTATGTTGAAGAAGGGCGGGACTGGAGGGGGTGGAAGGTTGGAGGGGTATACCCGGTAGAAATACGTTATAACGAATACGTTCTCACAGCACCACAAGACAGTCTCGTCCTATATGCTCTAGCATATGTGTGGAGTCCTCTAAAGAACTCCACCCCCGGAAGCCTGTTAACTATTCCTAAAAACCTTCCCACATTATGGTATAAGGACGTAGCTAAGGACTTGGGTCCTCTCTACTCCCAGCCAGGGCTCGTATGGTTCTATCTCTACAGCGTACTGAAAGAAGGTGGTAATGAGAGGCCCTACCCGTCGCCCTTCATACTCTCCGCACCCGAGGGGATTTACGGGGAAGACCTATGTACGGGGTTCCCGCCGTCAAGGGGTGGTGTGTTACCGATTGTGGAGGTATATGATAATGGGACGGCATTAGTAGTCCACGGGTTCAACCTTCAGCTAGCCCTAATTGATAGGGAGATGCGGACCGTAAAAGGAAGCCGCGCCAGTTACTACGCGTTTTACAGGCTTCCGTTAAAACACCTCTCCGACAGCCTCCTCAACGAACTAGTAAAGACTCGCCGCAACAACACTCTCATCGAACTCAGGGTTTATGGTAGCTTGGGTCCGGCGTGGGATAAGGTGTCGGGCGTATACTTCAAAGATAACAGCATCTGCTTGAGGAATCTCAAGGAGAGGTTGCTGGTGGAGGCCCAGCTAGGAAGAGCATACAGGATTGACGCTGGGATGGCTGAGGCTGTACCTATCAATGGTTGGTCATATAGGGACGGCAAAGGAATAAACTGGGTGCTGAGAGGTAGCACCATATACTTCAGACCGCTTAACAGCACCTACATCCCCGAGGAGGGGGTTAGACATGTCTGGAGGGGTGTTAACCTCACCATCACGGTTGAAAGGCCCGTGGTAGGCGGGATGTTGTTAGACAGGCTATGGAAGAAACAGTACCTAGTCGAGGTTGATTCACCGTATCCGTTCGAGGGTGTTGGCTGGTTCGATGAAGGATCCAGGGTGTCCCCTAAACCTGTAGGCGGTTATGTGGACTTCGGCAACGGGACGAGGCTTGCCCTGAAGGGTTTCGAGGGCTATAACGGCACAGAGATTGTTGTGGACAGGCCCCTGAAGCTTAAACCGGTCTGGGAGAGGATGCACAGGGTTGACACCATAAGTAGGTACGTCTTCACCGAGATAGGGAAATACTTCAAGGAAGGTGAGACTTTGTTCGTGCTGATGCCTAGGGTCCAGGACTTCGGTAACGGGACCAAGACCGAGCTGCTTAACATGACCGCCTACGGCCCGCGAGGTGAAACGGTGGATGCGTGGGACGGGAAGCTCGGAGGGGAGCGGAATGGCCTGCTACAGGTGGTTCTTGACAGGCCGTTGAAGATAGAGGTCGAGTGGAAGGTCTACCACAGGCTCACAGTATCCTCCCCCATAAACAGCTACGAAGCATGGGTCCTCAACGGCACCGTACACAGACTCGACCTGCCGGAGAAGAAACTAGTAGGCAGCGACACACTCATGGTCCTTAAACAGATAAAAGTAGACGGCAAACCACACCAGGGGCTTGAGGTAACCATTACCTCTCCAACGTCTGTAGAGGCTGTCTACCAGAGGAAGCTGATGACAACCATCATGGTTGACGCCGGTAAAAAATACTTAGTCGAACCAAACGAGGTTGTCCTAGAAAGGGGTGGAGAGGTAGAGGTGTACAGGCCGCCGTTCACGTATATAGGGGAGGGGACGTGGAAGGTTTCAAAGGTAACATATCTAGGCGGGGACATAACCGTGGACGCAATCATAGAGGTCAATATAGCCGGTATGAAGACCATACCCTCAAGGCTTAGAACGGTAGAGGTGACGGTAGTGGACCTCATAGGTATCCCAGTGCCATACGCATCGGTCAAAGCCGAGAACGTAGCCGACGTAACCGGAATATCGGGAACCACAACCCTGCCAGCGATACCTCCATGGGACTTCGAAGCATCTGCCTCACACATCCTAGGAAGGGGGGTGACAACCATTAGGCCCGGGGATGCAACGGCTAGGATAACGGCGGGCATATCGCCCTACACAATAGCCCTCCTCGCAATAGTTGCAACATTGGGTGTCGTAGCATGGAGAAGAAAGGTGTCGCGGTAACGGCCTCCCTCGTGTTTGTTGCACTGCTGTCCGGTATACTGCTAGGCGGAACTATAGCTAGGCCTCCGCCGGTAACCATCACATCCCAAACAACAGTTGAAAAAACAGTAACTGTGGCGGAGACGACTGTTGAGGTCCCGGTCAAGCACCAGCCAGCCCCATACAGCGCCCTAGCCTACACAGCATGCATATACGATAAAACACTACCCGACGAGGACCGTGAATGCGAGAAAAACACGAAAGCCGTCTACATAGCGATAAACTTCAGGGAACTGGGGACCGAAAATAGCTATCTCAGACTTGATAGGGTGACGGTCATAGCCCCAGGGCTTGTTGGAAATGTAGCGGCTGAAGGTATACCGCTAGACGCCAAGGGGAGGGTAGTGGTCATGCCTAGGAGTAGTGCCAGCATATCGGTTACAACACCCGTAAACGACCTGTTCAGCTTCACCAACTGGATGCACGACATAGGACGGATAACAGTCATAGTACATTATGAGAACCAGCAGGGGGAAGGGATTGGAACAATATCCATTGAGGGGATAAGTGTCTACGAACGTGCCTGGACATTTCCAAGAAACCAGACGGGGGTGGCACCAGGTGGATAAATGTCCAAGCTGTGGTACCGTCCTGTCCACGGCGGGCGTGGTGGAACAGCTTCTCTACTGCCCTGAATGCGGAGCCAAGCTGGTCGAGGAAGAGGTAAAGACCTCCAGGAGGGTTGTGGAGACTCCGCCCCCGCCCGTTAAGCCTGTCGAGAAGAGAAAGCTTGAGCCGTCGGAGGCTAAGATCGTCAGGAAGGCTGAGGAAAGGCTTAAACTGCTTGAGAGGTTCCTGTCGTCGGCCGCCAGGATACCGGTAGTCCTATCAGACCCCGGGACAGGCGACACCCTGAAGACATACCGCCTCGGAGTCGCCACGGTCAGGATAGCGAGGGAGGGTGTGACCGGCAGATACTACATAACGGAGCCACGTCTAGACCCGGTTGACATACTCGCCTACAGCGCCGGGCTGGAAACCATATACATGAAGGCGGAGATACCTGACAACGCCCTCGCCAGCCTTGCGAGGAGAAGCCATAGAACGGACGTCGAGCTACAGGAGGCGGTCACAAAGCTCGACGACCTGATAAGGCCCCATGTCGAAAGCGCGCTAAAAGCCGTAGGAGTCGTTTCAAGCGATGAAAGGAAGGAAAGGTTCGGGAGGGTGGGCTACTACATCCTGAGAGAGCTGTTCGGCTACGGCGTGGTAAGCGTCCCCATGGAGGACCCGGCGATAGAGGACATAAACGTCCTCGGACCCAGAATATACATAGGCGTCTACCACAGGGACTTCAGCCACTATAGGTGGCTGTGGACCAACGCCTACTTCAGAGACGACGACGAGATAAACGACTACATGAACAGGCTGGCCCACGCAGTCGGACACGGCCTCACAGCCGCAAAACCCTACGGAGACTTCGCACTACCCAGCGGTGACAGGTTCGCCGGAATGTTCGGACGAGACATATCCGCCAGAGGCCCAAGCTTCACCGTCAGAAAGTTCGCCGTCATGCCCTGGAGCCTCCCCCACATGGTGGCGAGCAACATGCTCAGCGCCCTCACAGCAGCATATCTCTGGTTCGCACTAGAGCAGAAGGCGATAATCGGCATAGCCGGGCCCACGGGCTCGGGGAAGACAAGCCTCTTCAACGCCCTCCTAGGATGCCTACACCCGAACAGCATGCTCTACACCATCGAGGACACCTACGAGCTATACCTCCCCCATAGGGGCTGGAGGGCTACAACAGTCAAGAGGCCCAGCATGATGGCTAGCAGGGAGGTCCAGGTCACGGAGGCCGAGCTGATAAAGATGGCGCTGAGAATGAGGCCGGACTACATAGTTGTCGGAGAGGTCCGCTCAGAGGACGCGATATACAACCTACTCAACGCAGCATTCACAGGACATGGTGGAGGCTTCACCTTCCACGCAGACAGCGCCAGCGCCTTCTTCAGCAGGCTGGCGATAATGATGAAGAAAGCCGAGCTAAGCGAGAGCTTGCTCAGCTTCTTCTGGGGCTGCGGGATAACAACCTACCAGGACAGCCCCAAGGGCAGGCTGAGGAGGATGATCGAGGTGGCGGAGATACTTCCAGACATAAACGAGCCCACAGGCTTCAGGATACACCAGGTGATGAGGTGGAGAGGTGACACAGACACATTCGAGCCCGACGCAGTAGAAGACCTCTACGAAAACAGCGTCAAGCTCAAGCAGGTGGTGGAGAGATACGGCCGCGGCAAGGAGAAGGTGGTCGCGGACATAGAGAAGAAGGTCAAGGTGATAAACGAGGGGATAAACCTCGGCATAAGGGACGCCGCCAGCTTCCATGAATACCTGATGCAGAACTACTACGGAGGCGGCTGACAGATGTCGGAGAACCCTGTAGGATTCCTCGCACTCGCTCTACCGGTTTCAGCGGCCGCAGTAGCCACGCCCGCACTAGTCATAGCGGGCAACCCCCTGCTAATCGGGCTCGCCGCAGTAATACCCGCCGCAGCCATACTAGGTCAGAACATGGGCTCAAGGAGCAGGGACAGGTTCCACCGGATGGCCATCAAGCTGATAAACGGCACAATGAAGAAGGAAAGCCCCTACGTCCTAGCCGAAAGGCTTGGACGAACGTTCTACGGGGCCTTGGCGGCGTCAGCCGCGTTCCTAGCCCTATTAATTGCAGCCTTACTCACAAACTCGTTCCACCCGCTACTCCTCGCAGCCGCCCCACTGTCAGCGATCATGCCCCTAATAGTCCTCTTCCCCTACATGTCCTCAGGCTCGGAGAGAAAGGGGCTGCTAACCGTTGAATACCCGTTCTTCACCGTGATGGCGAGCATAGTCGGCTACTGTGGCGCAACACTCTACACAGCCTTCCAACAGGTCAAGAAAGCCCCCGCGGTCTTCAAACAGGTCAGCAAGGAGGCGGTGGAGGTTGAGAGAAAAGCAGTCCTCGCAGGCATAGGCGTCATAAAAGGCATAGAATCCCATGCAGAAACACACCCCCACGAGCAGTTCGGCAGAATGCTTCTAACAGCCACAAGCGTGTGGAGGAGCGGGGGGGACGTCATAGCCACCCTCGAAGAACTCGCAGGGGAGAGCATTAAATGGCTGGTTGAGAGGTTCGACCGCTTCGCCCAAAGCGTGGCCACAGCATCCGAGGTCATGTTCACCGTCCTCATACTCACCCCGATGGGCGTGGCCCTGACCGCGATACCGGGTCTGCGGCAGAGCATGACATCAACGATGGCCATAATGATCCTCCTACCCCTCCTCGGAATCGTGATATGCTTCGCGGTCTACTCCTCGATGCCGAAAATACCTAACGCCTTCACAATAAACATGGGCAGGGTGGCTTTAACCCTGGCCGTCTCGGTGGCGTCCGCCGCAGCCGCCTACTTCCTGATACAGGCCCTAGGGATTGACATGCCCTTCGTAGTGATAGCATCCATCATAGCCGCCGTCTTCGGGGCGGTGATGCACCTAACAGTCAAGCTACAGGTCAGGGAGATAGACGACACGGAGAGAGAGCTGAAACGCTTCCTACGCGTAGCCGTGGAGGAGAGAAAGGTCGGGAAAACAATGTTCCAGGCCTTGAAGACGGCCGCAAGCCAGACCTACAGACCCGGCATGGCTGCCCTGATGAAAGTGTTTAAAACAAGGCTCAACATGGGGCTCAGCATATACCACGCGGGCGCAAGCGCCAGAAGCTGGCTGGCGCGGGCCGTCTTCTACCTAGTGGACACCGTGGACAGGTTCGGCGGCGCAAGCCCCGAGCTGCTGGAGAAGGTCATAAACCTGCTGACAAGCTACACGCTCAGCAGGGAGTCGGTGAAGTCGAAGACAAGGCTCTTCCTCTTCATAACCTACTCAACCCCGTTCATAATGGCCCTCATGCTGGGCATGGTGTACCCCCTCATATCCGGCACAGCGTTCGAGGGCTTCAACCAGCAGAACCTCGACCTCGGGCAGGCGAGCGACCTCTTCACGCCGAACCCTGAGGCCGGCAAGGCCATGATAGACCAGGGGATGACGATGATGCTCGTCGCCAGCCTGATACAGGTCTTCACCATAAGCTACGCCATGGACATGCATCCATGGGGTATGAAGAGGCTCGCCATAGCTGCCGTCCTCTACATACCGGCATACTACCTGACGCCCTACATGGGAGACCTGTTCAAAACAGCGTTCTTCTCGGGGGCGAGGTAGCGTGCTGAGGTGGCAGACAGTGGCCGTAATGGCGGGCTCCATCGCCGCAGGCCTAATAGCCTCCGCGTTCATAGCACCCGAGAACATTGTGAGAGCGGTCCTGGTAAGCCCGCCCGGCCTCGTATTAATAGGCAGGACGGCGGCGGTTTACGCATACATCAGCGACCTAACCGGCAACAGCCTCCTAGCCCTCACAGCGGGAATACTGTTCGCCAACACGGCGACCGTAGGCACCTGCCTCCTCTCACCGCTAGCCCTCCACGCCTCATACAGCCTGGAGCTTAAGATGCGGGAAAGAAGGAGGTGGAGGCTTCCGCTGAAAACCGACTGGACGGTCCACCAGACCATAATGCTCTTCATAGCCTTCTACCTCGCAGCATTCACAGGGCTGTCCGTCGCAGTCATATCCATGGCTAGGAGCCCTGCCGTCTTCATGCTCCCCGAGCTGGCGTACGTCGCGGCAACATCGTCCACAGTGTACGCCGCAAGCCGAACCCCGTATGAAGGGTTCGTACCCGCATACAAGAGAATGCTTCTAAAGGCCGGACCGGTCATCGCAGCCCTCCTGCTTGTGTCGGCTACGGTGGAGGCGTATGAGCTTCTTTAAAACAATACGTTACCGGGGTAGGTGGCTGTCGTCAGCCGGTAACACCCTCCTTTATATAGGTGGCCGACGTCGGCCACCCCGCCCCCCAGCAACCAAACACCTACAGAACCCCCTGAGGCTGCCCAAGTTCCTCACAGTTGGCGCATCAGGCGTCATAGTCAACATGGGGGTATACACATACCTCGTAGGGCTCGGCGTCCCCCCAGCCTACTCCAGCGCGGCATCCGTGGAGGCAAGCATATTAAGCAACTTCGCCCTAAACGACCTCTGGACGTTCAGGGACAGGAGGACGGGTAAAACAGCCACCAGGCTTGCCTTATTCCACCTCTCACGCCTAGCCGGGGCCGCGGCGAATGTGGCTACCGTAGCCCTTCTGACCGTCCTGGGGATGGACCCGTTAGCGGCAAACGCGGCCGGCATAGTGCTGGGCCTAGCAGTCAACTACTACACAAGCGACCGGGTGGTGTGGAGGGCTTGAGAAAAACCACCGCCTTACTGCTCACCGTATTCATCATAGCCTCGCTAGCCCCAGTCCTCGCCCAGCAGCAGGAGTATAGGGTCGTCCTGAGAGGGGAGCCGGAGGACTGTGCAGCAGTCCTGGCAGGAGAGGGCTCATACCCGATAGCCAGCCCCGTCGCCGTGGAGGCCAGGCCCACGACCAACTGCCGCTTCGTGAAATGGGTTGTGGTCAAGGGACTACAGTACAGCGAAACAGCATCAAACCCGCTCACCTTCTACATCGACAGAGACGTCGAGCTTGTAGCCGTCTTCGAGAGGCTTTATGAAAAGCCCGGGGGGCAGCCGGTTGAAAGAGTCATAGTCTACATAACCACGAACGTCACAGGCCTCCCGGAACAGCAGCCGTTGATAACCATGCCCAACTCCGAGCTAAGATACGGCTTCGAGAGGGAGCTGTACCTAGGTGACGCAAAATACGTGTTCCTCTACGCCGAGGTCGGGGGAGAAAGGTATAGCATGCCCTCCCTCAGAATAAGGGTCCCGGAAAGCGGGCAGCTAAGGATTAAAGCGTACTACTACACCTACATCCGCTTCATAAACGAGTACTACCCGAAAGACCAGTTCATCAAGCCCGACATAGAGCCGGTGAAGCAGGTCGGCGACGGCGTAAGGCTCAGGGCCACAGGCTACATAGTGGCGAACACAACCTTCCCAATAGACCAACCGGTCCCAAAACAGCTCGCCAGATTCGTGGAACCAAAATACATCCGGGAGTACAGGCTAAGGGTGGTTTCGGACGGCGCACCGGCAGCGGTTGAAGTGAACGGTGTCCGATACAACGCTAACCCGGTCGCGGAAGCATGGATCAAGGAGGGAACACAGATAACCGTGACAGCCCCTGAAAAACTGGAGAGACATAGGCTTGAACGAGTGGAGGCGGGAAGCCTAGCCGTCGTAGGCAGCATGGTCGTAGGGCCCGTGAACTCCCCCGCAACAATAACGCTGAAGTACAGGGAGCTGCCGAACGCGCAGTTCCTAGACATACCCCTCATAGGCCTGTTCATGGTGCAGGTGGCCGACCTAGGCACGGCGATCACCGGCTTCGAGGGGGCAATGGCCCTTATCTCAGGACTACTTGTTATGGCTTCCCCGGCAGCCGCGATCTCGGCAGCCGCATTCCTACGCCCAAGCGCCGTGAGAAGGCGTATAGGTGGCGGCGTTAGGGCCGACCCTGAGATGTCTACCGTCACAGCGGCGATAGCCGCCTCCCTACCATCCCGTAGAGCTGGCGACCTCAACCAAGCCCTGAGGGTGTCCGGTAGACTGCAAATACATCCGGCACTGAAGGAAGCCGCTGAGGAAATAGCCTCCAGCAGCCAGCAGACAGCCCTGCTCGAAGATGGGGCGGGCTGGGATGAAGAAACCCCCGTTCCGAAGATAAAGCAGGAGGCTGAGCAGCTCATCGAAAAGCTACGATCCGGGGAAAAAGTGAAGCTGACGCCGGAGCATATAGCCTCCATAGAATGCGATATTGACACCTACGACCTGATAAGAAACGCCGTCGAAAACGGGTTGGCGGACATTAAGGGAGGGCTTGGATTCCTCGGCTACGAAGCCGAGGGCATGAAGGCTGAGAAGGCGCTACAGCTAGTCCGCCTCCTGGTGTTGGCGTCACCAGACCTGAGGCTGGGGGAGCTGGTGGCCGGGGAGGCATGTAGGAGGGCGGGCATGTCATATAAGAAGGCCGGACAACCTAAGTCCCCCGACCTGAAGAAGGCGGCAGCGGAGCTCAAGAAGGCCGCTGGCGGGGCTAAGGCGCTCATCCACGTCGTGGAAGACGAGGCAGTGGAGCGGTCCATAACCAGGGCCGCGCCGCTGACCGGCATAACACACATAGTGATCTCCAAGAACCCGGTGCTGCCGCCCGCGGTCGAGATCGAGGAACCGTCCAAGGAGAGATACGTAAGCATCGCCGCAGCATACGCCGCATCCAAGGGGTTGGTGGAGAGGCTTACACACGAGCATGTAGACTATATCGCGGAGCTAGCGTACGCGTTCAGGGGTGTGGCGTCAATAGAGGAGGCTATGTCAAGACTTGCGGCGGAGAAGAAGAGAGACGTCTACGAGGTATTGAGGGAGCTTTTCAGGGACGAGACGGCAAACGTATTCACATATGAAGAACTCAGGTTGATAACGACTTGCACAACATTGGAGGAGCTTAGAAACAGCTACATGGCGTACGTCAGGCAGACGAGACCGGGGACGAGGCCGGAGGCAGAGTGGGCAACAATGTATGAGAGGCTGAGAAGGCTTGGCGTCGTCAGCTAGGGCAGCACTGATCCTAACATTGCTGGCTCTAATCCAGGCATCTACAATGCTTGCCAACGCCCAGCAGCAAACAACGTACGTCCTTGTAACCATCCAGACCGACCCGCCTGAATGCGTCGCCAGAGTAGCGGTATTCAGCCAGACGAGGAACATGCCCATAGCGGTGTCGAAAACCGGTGCGGGGACATGGGTGTCGGAGCCAGTCCCAAAAGGCGAATGGCTTGTGGTTGCCTACGAGCAGGGCAGGGACTGCGTGAACTACGTGGTCGTGAACGAGGCGACGCTTGAAAAATTCTACAACGTGGATAGGGTCGCGGTATACGCCAACTACAACCTCACGGTCACGGTGAAGGCCGCGAAACAGGCTGTGACAGGCCCCACACAGCCGCCCCCGCCACCCGAGCAACCCCAGACCGCGTTACTCCAGCAGATCTACCAAGCCCTGCTCACAGCAACACCCACAATAGCCCCCGTCATAGCCGTCACAGCCATAGGGTACGGAGCCTACCGGTTTTTAAGAACGGCGGTCGAGCGCTCAAGAGAGAGGGAAAGCAAGACATATTCCCTGAGGAGGGCGGCCGCCTTCCTCGCAGAGAACAGCAGGAACCCGATAATAACCCGGGGGTGGATATGGATGCGTATCGACCCCGCGGCCGAGATAGCGGGAGGACATGACAACGATAGGAAGGTGGCGGCCTACCTGAAGCTCGCAAGGGTTCTCCCGGCAGGGGAGGACAGGATGAAAATGCTGGAAGACGAGGCGGTAGAGGTGTATGAGGGCTATGCTATGCCGGCCGTCGTCGGCCAGAGAAAACAATACGCCGGTGTCGAAAACATAGGCGAAACACTTATCCGGTACGCGGTCGAGCTGGCGAGGGACGACCCGGAGATCGACCGGGCGATAGCCAGGCTTGAAAAAGCCGGAGTAGACCCCTACACCATCCCAAGAGATCTGGCCGGAATAGACGAGCTGATAAACAGATACCGTGGCGTACCGATGGAGAAGCTGGGTTTCAGATACGCCGACGAGGACGGCAGAAGGTTTGAGAAGTGCCCGCACTGCGGCGGAGAAACCCTCAAAGGCTCCAAATACTGCACCGCCTGCGGAGCGGAGCTAAGGCAGAGAACAGGCCTATCTCTTCCGAAAATACGTCCCCGTAAGGCGGAATATGAACCGGTGATGGGCGACACATGCCCCACATGTGGCGCAACACTACTCCCAGGCGCAAAACACTGCCATAAATGCGGCTCACCTTCAAACGCTGTGAGAAAAACACCCAAGCCGGCGGAAGCCCCCCACGAACCCAGGACGGTAAACGAAGAAGCTCCAGTAAGCATAGGCCCCAAAACAACCCAGCCCCCAACAACGAGACCGGAGAAAACAACCCCTGACCAAACCCCTCCAGCCGAGGCACCGACACCGGCTAGGGCTCCAACACATACACAGGCAGGCATAGTCACACGGCAGCCTAGACATGAAGAGGAAACCCGCGCCCCGTCGGTAATGGAGACACCGACCCCGGAGAAAACCAAGCGAATAGAGAAGCCTCAGGAAGCGGTGGAAACCATAACCCCTCCGCCGAAGCCAATACGACAGGCAGAACAGCTCCGGCCGCCGCCGGTGCCTGAGCAGAGAACCCCGCCCCAAGCAGAACGCAGTCCTGCAACAGTCCCACAGCCGAAACACTCACAATCCTTGGAGACACCTACACCTATCTCAGCACAGCCAACCACACCCACGCCCGAGGAGTTGGTTGGAGAAGAGGAGGTCGAGTGGGAGCCCGATGAAGACCTCATGGACACCCTTAAGGCCATACGGGTTGACCCCGGGGAATTCAAACATGAGGTGGTAAGGCTGGCGGCATCCAACCTGGACGAGAGAAGTTTCGAGAAAGAGCTGTTCCGCACAGCGGACAGGCTGGTCTCGAAGATCGAGGGGCTTAGACCCGACAGCAGCGACGCGGACGCCTTACGTTTAAGCCTTTTCAAGCACCTGATGGGTGCAGCACAGGAGATAAGGAAGCTGATGAAGCCGCCGGAGCCCCCCAGGAAGGCGGCAGCGAAAACAGCCGCACCGCAGTCCGAGCAGCCCGGGGTGTTGGAGTCGAGCCGTATAACACCTGAAACCCCTCCGCCCCCAACACAGCCTAGGGCAACGGTTACACCGCCAGCGCAGCCCCAAACCCCCGAGCCAGCCATCCAACACATAGGGCCTGAAAACCTCCAGCCACCACCGCCTCAACCAAGGGTGCAGGCAACACCGACCATACAACAGGCGCCTAAGCCGGAAACTATACAACAGAAAACGGTTGACGAATACATCCCCTACGAGTCAGTGCTGCGGGGAGAGTTCGGGGAGAAAACAGTCATCCTCCTGCCGATCAAACGCTCAGCCCTGCCGACAGCCCTCATCGCGGGAATGGCTGGCGTGCTCAACCTAGAGGGGGCGGCCAAGCTCCCGGTCAGGGGAGCGATAGCCCAGACCAGAACAGCCTACAGGGCGAATTATGCGAAACCCATACGGCCATCCCCGTCACATCCCTACATGAAGAGAGTTATCAAAGCGGTTTCATCCGGACACGGAGACATCTGGATAATAACAGAGGAAATGTACGGCATGGTTTGGAAAGAGTTCGAGGATAAAGGCTACAAACCGGTGAAAGCAAGGCTAGACATCGAGGGCTCACGTAAAAGGCTGGAGAAGATCATGCATCCGAAGCACGCCGAGAAGCTGGCCTTCGCCGGAGCCTTGATCCCCTGGCTGGCAGACGAGCTTGAGACACATGGCTGGGAGGGGGTTTACAAGAGGCTGGTCGAGCTTTTAGGGAAGGAGGACGGGGAGGAGGTCTACGTAACCCTGACAGAGGCTTTGAAGGAGAAGCCGGAGTACCCGAACAAACCCCTCGCCGCAAGCCTAGGTGTCCTAGATGAAGGAGAGTGAGCTGTTTCTAAGGGAGCTGGCCACACTGGTTGATATAGACGCGCTAAACACGATAACCATGAAGATGGAATACGACGAGGTGAGATCCCTTATCAAAGCAGTCATCGACACCTTCGGACCTGAAAATGGTAGAAAACTACTGGCAAAAATAGCCCCACGGATCAGGAACAAGTCCCCAACACTCTACGCCGCCGTAGCCAGACACATCCCCGAGGTGAGGAGGACGTGATAGACCCGTCCAGCCTAGACCTGAGCTTCTGGAGGCTCGGCTGTGAGTCAAGGCTGAGAAGGCTCTGGCGCCCCCTCGGACGAATACTTGAAGCAACAAACCTTTACTATGCAAAGAACGCGACAAGAGTGCGCATGGAGACAAAGGACTCGGTTCTAGAGTACTGCGTCACCATACAGGACAGCCTGAGAAGGTTCAGGCTAACCCTCCACGACATGCAGGAGGTCGCCACATACAAGGGGAAACCCACAGTAGTCCACATAAACATCATCCCACCCCTCCCCCTAGCCGTGGGAAACTACATGCGCGAACCCTACACCGTCATCATACCCAACAGCACCATGACATGCATGGCGGTAATAGCGCCCGGCGGTACGGTTGGAGGCGTGTTCGAGGCCTGCCTAGCCCCATTGACCATACATATGGTCCCATCTCCTAGAATCCCGTACGGGCTGAACAACGGCAGGAACGCAAACACTTTTCTACAACCAAAACAGACAAACATGCATGGCCAAGAAGAAGACGGCTAAGGCGAAAAAACCACTCAAGAAGAAGACGAAGGCCGCCCCCAAAACTCCTGAAGCAAAGCCTGTGGAGGCGGCCGCCCCGGCCGCGTAAAAGCGGCACCCAACCATTTTTTGTAGTAATTATCCACATATATCCTGCCATATACAGAGGTATGTAGGAATGACTAAGAAGGATAAAGCGCTCAGGCTATACGTACGCGTCTTCAAGGTGGGTAGGAAGCAGTCCAAAGTACTCAACAAGACGTTTACAATAAACACCTATACGGACTACGTGGCCGCGATAAAGGACATCCGCTCGTCGCTGTGGGAGGAATACGTAAAACACTACGGGTATACCGAAAAGAAACCCCCTGCCAGAAAGAAAGCCAGCACCACAACCCCAGGCCTCATAGAGGAATACCTGTTGTAGAGCAACTCACATAGATGTTGCTATATAAAGCCGCAATTATTTAAAGAGTATTACCGGCCGACGTCGGCCACCTATATAAACAGTAAAAAGAATGAAGGCAAAGAGTTCATGCTCCAAACAGCAACCTAATGATGAACGGGACCGCTATGGTTGCTGCCAGAGTTACCGCGATGACAATAAGAGAAGACCTCACGTAACTATTCACTCCCTCGATTCCCCTGGCTAAGTCATCAATCCTCCTGTTTAGGTCGTCAATTCTAGTATCTATATGGGCCCGCAACTCCCTTATATCATCTTTTGTTGCAGCCCCCTTCAACACTGCTAGAAGAGCCGCCCTCCTCCACTCCTTACGGCTTAAAGCCTCAGGCTGCCAGCCAACAGGCATATAACCCATGAATAATTATGGGGCATATAAGGTTTGGGTTGCCGACGCTAGATACTATACACCGGATAACACTCTTAGAATCAATGGTATTAATGTTGTGGCTAGGGTCGCCGCGACGGTGACGAGCAATATATCAACCCTGCTGTTCAGCCGGTCAAACCTGGAATCCATGTAGGCCCGCAACTCCCTTATGCTAGCGTCAATATATTCCCGAAGCTCCCGTATATTATCCCTAGTAGCCACCTCCCTCGCCACCGCTAGAAGAACCGACTTTCTCCACTCCTTACGGCTTAAAGCCTTGATCAACAACTCATCTGAGAGAGCTTTTCTAAGCGCCTCATCGCCCTTAAGCTCCTCTACAAGCTGCCAGCCCACCGGCACACATCCATACGTAATTGTGACATATATAAGGTTTAGGTGTCGGACACCGAACAGTAATACTCCTTTAAATAGGTGGCCGGAGTCGGCCACTATATAAGAAGCAGTAAAACTCTATGGTCTGAAAACCTCCCATGAGTCCACATCTACCATCCTCACACGCCCGTATTTTTCCTGAACAGCTAGGACGGGTTTTGCATTAGCCTTCTCCGCCAAATCTAGTAAAGGCTTCACATCTTTCCAAGTAACCCCTCCACCACCATACTTGCATTCGACCAAGACAACCCTGCTCCTCCTACCCATCCTCCCCTTGAGACATACAAGGTCAACAGGTTTAGACGCCGCAGCCCTGACGACGACCCACCCCCTCCTCCTGAAAATCTCCCTAACCTTCCACTCAAGCCTCCTACCTTTACGGTAGCTCACGTATTGCTCTACACATATGTTAAGATATAACCCGTTAAGGCCGTGCGATACGGGCTTTATATAGTGGCCGACGTCGGCCACCCCTCCATCCATACTAAACGGATTTATCCATCAAACCATGTAACGTGTCAGGATGCATACGAGAAAATGTTCCTTCTGCGGAAAAAGGCGGAGGTTCACCCTAGGCCTAGGGAATGGTTGCATCTGCTATAGGTGTTTAGAGAGGCTGAACAGGTTTACCAAGGAGCTAGGCCTGTTCACGGACGAGTTAAGACAACCCGTCCTAGACAGGAGGCATCTGAGGAGGCCGGTATACGTCGTAGGCGACAGGATCAAGGCGCTGGCGAGCCTATTGCATGAGGCTGTTGCGAAACGGGGGCAGATATACGCGGTCTCCTTCGCATGGTGGCGAGGCTTCACCAGGACAGAGGTCAGAAAAGCCATCGAAAAATATGGAGGATATTATGGGTGGGTGGTGGAGAAGGTGCCTCATAATCATATAGTGGTGAGGAAGCCTGGTCCGGAGGAGGCTTTCAAACTCATAGAGGTCCGGCCTGGGGTAAACACACACCCCAGAAAGAAACCATTACATATTGAGGGGGACAGAATCGAGGCCTTAGCCTACCTAATAAATAAGGCGCTTGAGGTCCGCAAACAGCTCTACGCGGTATCCTTCGCGTGGCGCTACGGCTTCACAAGGACTGAGGTGAAGCTGGCGGTTGAGAAATACGGTGAAAGATACGGCTGGGTCGTGGAGAAAGCCCCAAACAACCACATAATAGTACGGGACGCCGCCTCCATCCATGGGCCTCGACCGGTCGAAGCAACCCATTAACGGATGTGTGGAAACATGAGGGCCGCCCTATTACAACATAAAACGCTTCAAGGGCCCAGTCTAACAAAAATAAACAAAACAGCGGAACAGCTACTCCAACGGTTGTTAGAGGCGAGGCGTACGAAGGGAAGGCCGCGAGCTGTTCTAAGGGCCGCAACCCTCTACGCAGCATGCAGGGTTAACGGCGTGCCTGTCACACTTGACATGCTGGCCGAGCAGTTTAACATAAGCAGAAAAGATCTCGCCAGAGCCTACCGCATGATAACATATGAGTTCAAGTTAAGGCCCAAAATGGACTCACCGGAAGACTATGTGGTTAGATATGCTGCCAGATTCGGAAAGAAGAACGCTGATAGAGCCCTGAACATACTGGCGAGGGCCCGTGAAGTAAAAATACATCTCGGCAAGAAGCCTGCGTGTTTGGCGGCAGCAGCGCTCTACCTCGCCTCCGGCGGACAACTGCTTCAAAAAGACCTCGCCGAATTCTTCGGCATATCCGAGCTTGGAATAAGGTTAAGCACCGAGGTCTTAAAACCCCTCATAGATAATGGGGGGCCTTAACGGGTTATATCCACGTATTCCCGTAACCATGACAGGTATGATGAATAGGCGGGTGGAACTCATACTCACGTCGGCGACGACCGCGCTCATAACATACCTGGCCGTAGTCAGCCCGGTGCTCGGCCTACTTGCCATGACCGCTGCCGCCAGCGCAGTCATAGCGGCGTACGCCATAAGGCTTAGAAGAAGTGACTTAGAGGTGGAGGTCATAGAGGGCGAGAACAACATAATCGTCCTCGCGGTCAAGTCCTGGTACGGTGTCAACGTCAACCTGGTTGACTACGGGTTCGAGGTCGAGAACGCGAGAGGCAGTAGGAGAAGGATAAGGCTGGGATATAAGCCCCAATTGATCGATAAAAGAATATACAACGGGGTGTTCTTATTCAAATGCAGGAAACCCTAGTCTACATGAGTGAACGAGGGGCCGTAGCCTATAACATGGCTAAACATATCCTAGAAAACGGCGGGAGCATCGAGGAATTAAAACGTGTTAGAGAAGAGCTTAGAGCTGAGCTTGTCCATCTAAAGAAGGTCGAGAAACAAGTCGGCGACGGGATAAGGCTTCTGGTGGTGATGCTTGGACGTGTCGAGAAAAGACTTGTCGAGGGATAGCCTGTTATACCTCACAATCGTCGCCGCCGGAGCACTCACTATCTCAATCATCAACCTGGCTATGCTCCCCACATACTTCGTAGCCGTCGCACCAGAAGTCTATGCGACCGTAAGGAGGGTGGGATATGAAGAGATGTAGCAAATGTCACATAGAAGCTCCTGAAGACGCCCTCTACTGCCCACAATGCGGGTCTAAAATAAATGGCAAAAAAGGGAAGAGGAGGCTGCTGGGAGTGTTGGCCACACTAACCGCAACAGCCGTCCTAGTCATACAGTTCTACGCCGCATTCGCGGGAATGGCGAATAAACCCGTCGCCCCTTTGCTGACAGAGGTCGGATACCCGTACTACGTGGAAAACGGCGTAATATACGTCGTAGTCACCCCCGAGCTGGTCACAATAGAATCCGTGGCAAGGCTTGCGGGGAAGAATGTTGAACGTTTCGGGTACTCGACATGCCAGGCCCCAGCCGGAAAATATATGGCTCCGTTAAGCCTGGACGCCCACACGAAGATCACAGACACCAGGCTCGGTTCAGCCGTGGAGGAGGTTTGGATGGCGGGCATGGGTAGGTCATCGTCCATATCCGCCCTCTACAACGGAACCCATGCGATAATAACCTTGACAGTTACCGGGGTGGAGCCGCCGTCAATACTGGCCGCCCTCTCATCCATGCGGGAGGACGTATGTGTCAGGGTTCTGGTTGAGAGGTTAATGGGATAAATATACGCGATGAGAGAGGGTTCCATGATGAAGGGAAAAACACTCGCCATAGCGGCCCTGGCAGCAACGGTGGCGGCGACACTACTGCTCGCCGGAACGGTTCTATCATCACCCCCACGAATCGTTCCAATGCCGAGGTCGATGTACTTCTCATCGCTGATGAACGGCTACAAGCTAAGCCCGCCCGTTGCATCAGATGGCTTCGCAGGTATCGAGATATGGATACATAGATATGGGGAAGGGATCAAGGACTACGAGCTCTCATTCTCTCTCTACTGGCAGAACCTAGAGGGCAACGTAACGAGAGCCTACCTCTCCCTCGGAGAGCCATGGCAAGGCGGGAAGAAAATACTGACGTTATGCGCGCCCTGTCCGTCGGGGACAACCAGCTCATATGGTAGAGGGGGGTTCAACACGGTGAAGGTCAACGAGTTCGAGTACTCTGATAGCTTCGACAACTTCACGGACTTCGTTAAAGCCGTCTGGTTCGAGAGGGTTTGGGTTGTCTTGGAGACAACCAAATACCCGTCCGGCGAGGTAGGCGGGGTGCTGGTGAGAGGCAGGAGCTAGGCAAGCTCCGACCATTTTTATATTTTTGTGTTTTAGGGGGGTGGCCGACGTCGGCCGGTAATACAGTATTTAAATGGACAGGTCTGGAACGGGTCAAAAAACTGGTTGGTAAAACGGGTTTCCATCATAGGGTGGCCTTGGCAACATTCCTGACGCTCTTAGCCCTCAGGTTGATGATCATCAACACGCCTTCCCCCTCGATAGACCCCCGTTTCTGTTTAGAACCTAGGGATGGTTTCCCATCCGAATGTGCGTTCATCTTCGACGAAGCCCACTACATACCCGCGGTCAGGAAGATGTTAATGGGTGTGTCAAGCAACCATGAGCACCCCCCGCTCTCCAAGCTACTGATCGCAGGCTCAATGCTTCTGTTAGGCGACAACCCGTTAGGATGGAGAATTATACCATCGATCCTCTCCTCCGCGGCAGCGGCAATTGTCCCACTTCTAGCATGGAAGCTGACTGGTCGGAAGGACGTGGTTCTGTTATCGGCTATGCTGGTCTCCAGCGACGTAATGTTCTTCAACATCGGAAGTATAGCCATACTGGACGGCCCAGCCCTATTCTTCCTCCTTCTAGGTACGTACCTGTTCATCTTAGAACGATACGTCCCGGCAGCGGCTGTGCTTGGCTTAGGGTTGCTGTCTAAAACAGCCACCCTGTTCAACATAGCCGCCCTCCTACTATACGCCCTCATGCAATCATACCGGAGAAGCGGCGGTCTGTTGAAGGCCCTGCATGAATGGAGGCCGGTTTTCGAGAAAGTTGTAGCAATAGCCGGGGTTGTATTCATAACAGGAGTAGCGGCATACGATTACGGAATAGGCGCGTTCAACAACCCATTGGATCATATAGACTACATGCTGAACTACCACAGCAACCTCAAGTATGACTGCCGCATATATGAGATGCCGTTTAGGTGCTACGTGATAGAGCCAGATGGTAGGAGGACGGCTGTAGACCTCCCGCTTAGCTGGGTGATGCCTTTCGCACCATTCGAGCCTGCCGGATACCTAGTGGTTGTGGCCTCTTCAGGTGACAGGTCCTGGCACCCGATAGCGTATTGGGGTGTCTACAGCCCGATGTGGTGGACTACGTTCGTGGTCCTGGCATTCGCAGCCTACCAAGTCCTAACAACACGTGGAGGTGACAGGCTGAGCGCTTTCACAGCATCCTGGATACTTGTGGGCTACGGGGTGTACTTCATCATAGCCTACGTCCTCAGCAGGTGGGTTTACACCTTCTACTTCGTCCCAACAATACCGGCACTAGCCATCGGGCTACCGGTAATACTTTCCGGGAGCAGAGCCAACAAGCTCGTCCTCTACGCCCTAACCGCGTTACAGATAGGCTGGTTCTTCACATACTTCCCGGTCAAGTCAGACGTACACATACAGATACTTGAGTTATTGAACCTTCCAAGATGAACAAGGCCTTAATGAGTTTTAAACTAGTGAGGGAAACATTAAACAGGTGACGGCTTAATGGACGTCAGGAGGATTTTCACACATTCCGGCAAAGCCCACGCAGACGAATTCCTCGCATGCTCCATCCTTCTAAAGAAATACCCCCACGCAACCATCCTAAGAGTTGACGAGCTGCCGGCAGAACTCGGGGAGAACGACGTAGCCGTAGACATAGGCCGCACCTATATGCCGATGAAGGTCCTCGACCACCACCACGACCTCAACACCCCATGCTCCCTAGTTCTCGCGTTAAGGGATTTCTACGGCTACGACTACGGCGAGCTGCCGCTCAGCATTAGGGCGGTGGATATGAGGGACAGGTATGGTCCTCAAAAGACCGCTGAGCTCACAGCCCCATCTCTGGTCGAGACAGCCGTTCTACGGATTTTCTCCGACGCCGCGCAGATAAGCCCGGGGGATCCGTTACACATGCTCCTCATCCGTGTAGGGGAGTCCGTGCTTGAGGAGGCTGAAGGCCTTCGGGAAGCTAGGAAGATAAGGCTTGAGATTACTCCAAAAGGTTACGTGGCCTTCTCTCCAAAGCCGATACCAACCAGACATCTAACTGAGGCATACGAAAACATCATAGGAGCCGTCATGCCAGACAGCAGGAGCGATGGAAAAAGGACCGTCGTCTACAAGGTCGGTAGGTCCCCGTTCTTCGACCCCGCACGCATACCGCTTAGAAAATCCTACCAACACCCAGGCGGCTTCCTAGTCGTCGTCGATGCGCCATTCGACCAGGTGGCTCCCGACATAGTGACCTCCTACTGCGTGGTCAACTCAGTACCTCGGAACGCGGGCCACCGCCCCGCTCTTCCTACCATTTCTGAAGAGCTTGGCAATCCTCGCGAGCAGGTACGCCAGGCCGAACCTCAGCCTTGAGCTTAACATGAAGGCCACCGCCAATATCAGGGCGGCTATGAGTGGGATTATCATGGAAGCCATGAAGAAACAATTTGATTTAAAGATTTTTAACCACATGAGATAAAACAAGGGAGGTATGGAAAGACCTACGAACATAATCCACGTACGCGAAGGCAGTGCGAGGAACTATGCTATGGCTGCGGAACTCGTGCTGAAGGAAGGCGGCTCCGTAACCATGAGGGCCGTGGGTAGGGCGATAAACGTGCTGGTAGACGTAGAGGAAATAATCAAGAGAGAGGTCCCCGGCGCGGCCCTAGAAAAGGTGGAAATAGGGACCACGGAGGTCGAAACCCCTAGCGGTGTGAGAAAACGTAGCTTCATGGAGATAGTGATGACGGTCAAATCCGCTTAAACCCTTTTATCTACCTAGGGAGGAGCTAGGGGCATGCAGAAACCAGCACCGGTTCAGGAATCGAAGCAGCCAACCACGACGCCGACCATAGAGGTTGCGCCAGCGAACGTCATCCGCATCGGTAAGAAGCCGGTAAAGTCGTATGTTGCAGCGGCCCTCGAACCCCTACTAAAGCAGGGCTCTGTGATCCTACAGGCGAGGGGGAGAAACATCAACACCGCGGTAGATGTGGAGGAATACCTGAAGAACAGATACAACGCCGTACTGGAGGATGTCAAGATAGGGACGGCAGAAATAGAGACGAAGGAGGGCAGGAAGATCAACCGTAGCACAATAGAGATAAGGATGGCGATAGCGAAGAAAAAGTAGACCTCTCCAAGACCATCTTTTTTCCTTAAATAGCGTAAACCTAGAGAGCATTTTTTCATGAAATCTTGAACAGGTTGAGCTATGGGGCCTTAATGAGTTATATCTACCATGAAACACATGGTCTGTATGAATACATTAAAAGAGGTTTTGGACTGGCTTAGGACGGCCGACCTCACCTGCCTAGGGTGCGGTGCAAAGCTGTCCGGGCGTCGGCCGCAGAAATACCGTAACCGCTTCGGAGTAGAAGGGTGGTGGGTGTACATAACCTGTAAGAAATGCGGTAGACAGAACTCGGTTAAGGACCTGCTTACCAGGACACAAAATACTCAAGCCGAGAAAGATGGCTTCGCAGAGTTTCAGGAGGTTGACTTCGACCCTCTCTCGGAGCCTTGGAGCAGGTACGAGTTGGAGGACGGCACGCAGATCAGCGTTAGAATGGTGGCTCTAAGAATTCAGCAACAGGTGACAACCGATGGCGAACCGGTATACTCAATTACATACAACCCATTCTACGCCATACGCTCACCCAAACACCTACGCGGACCTCCAAACAAGACCGTTCCACCACCGGATGTCCTCAACAGCCTGCCTAGAAGAAAGGTCAAAATAGTGAGCAAGGTCGAGCCATGGAGCACATACCTGCTTGAGACAGGGAAAAGCATTTCGGTCAAGCTACGGGTCACGCAAATACAGAGAATTGAGGGGGTATACGATCCGGAGGGGAACCCGTACTACGAGGCCTCCACAGAGCTTTATGTCGAGCCCCAAATAAAAACACAGCAGTCCGCCTAATGTGGGTTAGGGTAGATAATAAGGGCCGTACACCCTAGACAAAAGTCTCCACGCTTCTCCGCCACCTAGAAAGCCCTTTTCATTAAGTGGACGTGGTTGTCGGAAGGGTGGCCGACGTCGGCCACTATATAAAGCCCCCTACACTAAGCATACAAACCTAGGGCCCGAGCAACACTCTCAAGATTAACGGCACAAGTATCGTTGAGGCGAGTGTTACTACGATAGCGACTAGGGACGCCCTTACGATGCCATGTAGGTCATCAATCCTCTTGTTAATGTCGTCAATCCTCCTATTCATGTCATCAAACTTAGCGTCTACATAGGATTTCAGCGCGTCAAACCTAGTGTCCACGTAGGATTTCAATGAATCAAACCTAGTGTCAATGTAGGATTTCTGCGCGTCAAACCTAGCATCAATATAGGATTTCAGTTCAGCTATATCCTCCTTCGTAGCCATGTTACCCGGAACCCTCCAACCCAGGGCCTCAACCAGGGCCCTCCTAAGCTCCTCATCCCTCCTCAGCTCATCAACTAGCTGCCAGCCAACCGGCACAAACCCATGAATAATTGTGAGGCATATAAGGTTTGGGTGTCTGATGCCGGACGGTAATGCCGCCTTTAAATAGGTGGACGGAGCCGGACACTACATAAAGCCCTCATTAACTTATAATTGGGATGTCTTTGCAGACAGTTTAGTTAATAAACTCTCCAGCTCTTGGATCGCTTCTTCCTCAAGCTTATTTGCCTCAGCTCTCCTCTGCCACGCCATGACTATCTTATCATGGATCCTCCTCTCCATCTCATGAGGTAGCCGTGGAACGGGCAACGGTTTAACGTGCTCAGGCTCTATATGCATAACCGTCATGCCGTACTCCTGCCCCCTTATCAGGGCCTTTGCAATGCTTGTGGAAAAATAAGCGTAAAGGTATCCCGGGGGAATTCCCTCCCTTGGTACTATCCTGATGAGGTCGTCGCTTAAGAAGTATTTGGTTAGCGGTTCCGTCACGTAAATGGGCACTCCTATAATGCCCGAGCGTGTCAGAAGTATCCACCCTTGCTGAGCGAAAAAGTTTGGCGCATCCTTTGTCCGCTTAGAGATGAACCGCACGCGGAGCGGTTTAAAGTAAAGCAGCTCATTTGGTGACAGGTAGGGGTAGCCGTGCTCAGGGCTCTTAACCCATACCCTCCGAAACCGGGACGGGTAGAATATGCGCTCAGCTAGGTCTCCTAAGGGCTCTAAAGGATAGCCGCTCGCCGATAGAATCTTCTCGGCTTCACGCGCCTCGTCAACGTAATATGAGGCATCTAAGCGCAGCCCACCGCTCCCCAGGACCTCGGACAGCCGAACAACCGGGAACCTGCTACCGCTCATTATACCACCTCTTGAAAAACTCCACGGACGTTGGTAGCTCGTCGTCGGGTAAGGGCTCAAGAGCCGCCTCCTCAACAAGTCTCCTAACACCACCCTCCACCCTGATCACCCTCCTCCTCACCTCATGGTATACAACCCTACCCTCCGGCGTCTTTAGGTATGAAGGAGCCCCACGCCTATCATGTCCCACACTAGTAATAACTGGGGCGAAGAATTCCTCGTCAGCAACCAGCTCTAAGCGGACCGGCTCGCGCCTCCTTTCTAAGATTAGCAAAGATGTCTTCGTACCCACAGAGGGCAGGAAGGTCTCGGGAGGGAGGTCTAGGTCGGCAATAACCCTAGTGTGGGTTAGCAACCAGTACCTAATGAACTCCAACCCAGGGTTGTTTAGAATGGCATCGGGAACCACGATAGCCACCCTCCCACCAGGCCTCAACAGTTGTACGCACCTCTCTATGAAAAGTTGCTCCGGCGGGGCGCTGGCCCTAATATCCTCTGTCATCTCAAACTCATTCCTACCCACCTTCTTCCACACATGTCCTAGGTAGTACTGCTCCAGGATCGCCTTATCATTTACGGGTAGTTTAGACCCGAAGGGCGGGTTCGTGAAGACAGCATCAAAGCTCCCGAACATATCCCTGAGCTGTGATGGCCATTGCTCAGGGGAGGTTAGCGAATTCAAAGCGTAAACATTCCCTGAGCCATTCCCATGCATTACCTCATTCATTTGGGTAGCTTTGGCGAGTAACGGGTTTATATCTACGGCGAAGAGGAACCTCTCACAGTATTCCTTTAGCTTTTTCTCCACCTCGTGGAGGGCTTCCTGCTCCGATCCCCACCGCCTCAGCTCCACCTCCAACAGGTGCCTCCTCAGGAAGTTTATCGCAGCGATCAGAAAGCCTCCCGTCCCGCAGGCAGGATCGATCACCTTAAGCGACACCCACCTCTCCACAGGAAACGTGGAAAAAATCATCTCCACCGCCGCCTTACAGACGTTCCTTGGTGTGAAGAACTCGCCCCGATCCCCCCTTAGGTTCGGCCCCACCACCTCCTCGTAAGCCTCGCCCTTAACATCAGTATCGGTAAGCATGAGGGAGTAGTGTTGGAGCTGGCCGACGACGTAAGCGAGGACGTCCGGGCTTAGCTCGATCCTTTCATCGGGCTTAAATATATGACGGAACTGCGCCTTAACCTCCTCGAAGAGCCCTGAAACCCTCTCGTACACCCTCCTCCCGCCCTCCCTCGTGCCAGCCTCTTCACTCATAATGAAGAAGCGTACCCGGCGGGACCACCGCTCGTCGTGGACTTTGCAGAAAATCACCTTCAAGAACTCCTCAAAAGCCTTATCCTTCGGAAGGCCCTGGTTCGCATGTATGTAGTTGTGGCACCGCTTAAAGACGGGTTTCAAGTTCACGGCAGGCCTAAGATACGAGATGTCCAACCTCTCGTATTCCTCGGGACTCACCCCTCCGGGCGGAATATTCGATATACGCCTGAAATCGAAAAGTTCTCCCACACGCACCTTCTCGTAGCACTCCTCGTCTAGGCTGTTTGACCAAATACCGTAGCGGCAGTTTGGTAAGGCCGACATATAGCTTTTTAGCTGCTCCACACCATGCTCTGGGTCGGACGGCTTGGTGTCAGGGGAGGCGGCCTCAACGGCGACGTAGACGTTTTGAGGAGAGTGTTCCCTCCCTTCAAAGAAGACGACAATATCTACAACCCCTGTCTTAGAGCCCATTGTGATGCGGTACCTCGTAGCCATGTCACGCACATCATAACCAAGCTCCTCGATTAACCGCCTCGCCAAAGCCTGTAGCACATGTTCTTCCGGAGTGGCCTTCCTAAGCTTTTTCGTAATGCGGCAAATGAGATAGCCACGAGGCACCGTAGTGGCACCAACATCCAACCGCCCATCAGGCATCGAACGCCTAACCCCCTCACCTTCACCTACCACCACGTTACAGCAGACCCTTGCATGGTTTAAAAGCTTTAAAATAGCTATGTCGAACGGTTTCAAAAATCCCATTAAATTTTGGATACTAGCCCTCACAAACAGGTAGATTTTAAAAGGTGATGGTTGCCGGTGCTACTGTCCGGCTCCGGACACCTATATAAGGCCCTTATCCTGAAGTCTTCTGATAATACACCACGCCGGTGAATATCTCCGCCTCAAGGGCCTTACCTGTTACGCCGCTGTAGAGCAGCTCTCTGCCGCTGCTCTTGAAACCGAGGGCCTCCAGCTCAGCCCTCAGCTCCTCGACGGGTTTACCGATAAA
>Ga0079998_108631_pt1 | contig 57334 bp, 64 predicted proteins | sample PerSpoBPS_BMetaG_FD_69201 | JGI IMG/M metagenome (GOLD analysis project Ga0079998, IMG submission 69201) | Thermal spring microbial communities from Yellowstone National Park, Wyoming, USA - Perpetual Spouter B (PS_B) MetaG (SPADES assembly)... | ecosystem: Environmental > Aquatic > Thermal...
AGGGGCCTGACCCCAACCAAGTAGTCACTGGGGGCCTCTCCGCCGCGGCCCAGGCAACCACCCGTCGCGTTCCAGTACATGGCCGAGAGAGGCGAGGCGCCGCCCTCGCCGTATGTGGGCCCTGCCACCACCAAGTAGTCGCCTGCCAGCGCAAAGCCCAACGGCGCCCTCAGGCCGAGCGCCTCCTCTACGCCGTACCTCACCTCAACCCTAGTCCAAACCCCGTCGACCGCCACGTCTAGCACTGCTACGACGGCTCTGGGCACCGGCCCGCAACCCTCCACGGGGACCCGCTCGGAGTCCGTGCGGTACGCGACGCTACTGAGCTCTATCTTGGCTGGGTAAGGAGGAGGCTCCAGTGTCCACACCACAGAGCCCGGAGCCGCCAACGCGAACTTTACGTAGCTGGGGTTGTAGAGGTAGGGCCCAGGCGCGGAGAGGAGGCCCAGCGCAAGGAAGGCCAAGACGTGAACTGCCCTCCACCTAGGGCTCCTCCTGGCGAGGGCCGCCGCAACTGCGGCGTAGAGAGACGAGGCGGCTAGGGCCGGCATCAAGATGTTGGTTAGGGCCGTGCTGTCTGGATACAGCCGCAGACCGGCGAAATACGCCGCGGCTGAAAACACGAAGAAGATAGACACCGCGGAGGCGGCCAGAGGCCCTCGGGCAACTGCCAAAAACGCCGCAACGCCGCCCAGCGCGGCGGCGCCCAGCGCCGGCCCGTAGGCATCCACGAAGACGTTGCCGAAGAGCCCAAGCCCGGCCCAGCGCAACCACGCGGAGGAGCCCACCGCGAGGAGGGCCAGCAGAGAGCCGCCCAGCGCCGCCACGCCCAAGGGCGAAAACGGCGGCCTCCACCTCATGAACTCCCAAAGAGCTAAAGCAACTGAGGCGACCGCGGCGGAGACGCCGCCTGCCCCGTCGAAGAAGAGGGATAGGGCGCTATACGCCACCCACATATGCGGCGCGTTGCCGAGATGCCGGACGGCCCACGCGATGACCCACAAAGCCGCCAAGGCGATGTCAGGGGGGGTCCAGTTCCAGAGGTCTCCTGCCTGGACGCCCGCGGCGAGGCGGAGGGCTAGGCCCGCGGTGGCCGCGGCCAAGGCGTATCTGGAGCCGGCGCCGAGGAGGAGCCCAGCCGCGAGGATCAACGCCAAGCTCCAAACAGGTTGCCCGGCGGCTGGGGGCGAAAGCGAAGAGGCGAGGTATATGAGGAAGCCGTGGAGAAGGGAAAGTCTGTCTCTGGAAAACGCCAGCGGCAGGAGGGCGTAGAGCGGTGACGTTGCTTCTCCGCGCAGGGCGGCCGTCAGCGGACCGGCGAGGAGGAGGGCCGGGGCCCAGCGCCGGGGCCGGAGAAACGCGGCGAGCGACGCCAGGGCGAGGAAGCCCTCCAGGGGGCTCAGCACTTCCTCTCCACGAAGTTGTTTATGTACATGGCCAGCTCGTCGGGGGGCGGCAGCCCCCTCACCACGCCCAGCACCTTGCCGTCTCTAACCACCACAAACAAGATGTCGTGGGCGATGTAGCCGCTCTGCACCACCCTAGTCACCCCATAGGACCGCCACACCCTCTCCAACACATCCGGCGGGCCTGTGAGGAAGGTCCAGTTGTATCTGTTGCCGACGCTGTAGGCGTATAGCCTCTGCGGCGTGTCCCTCTCCGGGTCCAGCGAGACGTCGAGCACGATGTACCCCCTCAGCTTCGGAACCGTGGCGTTGAGCACCGCATGTATCAGGGGACACACGTCGGGACAGTAGGTGTAGGAGAAGGTTATCACGACGGGCCTTCCCCACAGCTTGCTCAGAGTCACCGTTCGGTTGAACTGGTCCACCAAAGTGAAGTCGGCCGCCGGGGGCTCCGAGCCGGGCTTGTAGCAAACCGGCACAATCCTCTGCGATATCCCCAGATGTTGCTCCCACACGTCGCCTGGGCCGAGAACGCCGCCGGAGCCCCCGACGCCCAGCAGAGAAGCTATGTAGGGAAACGCCAGCAGAGCCAGGAAGGGTAAAAACGCTATCAACACAGCCCACAGAAATTTCATAAGGAAAAAAGAGAGGTGGGATTTTAACTTATTTCACGGAGGCTGAGGCGGCGCGGGCGACAGCCCCTGGCTGTAGACCTCTACCGCAGGTAGCGAGTAGGCTATCAATATAAGCACGATGCCTATTACGATCCAGAGCTTCAAGTTGTCGAGTCTGGTGGCGGGGCCGGGCTCCGGCGAGAGCTTGACCTCGCCAGAGAAGGCCACCCTCTTGCCGAAGAAGACGGAGAAGAACAGCGTGGACAGCAGAATCGCGCCGCCGGTCCAGAACATCAACGCGCCGCTCATTGCCGCGGTGGCGGCGCTCTTCATAAGGTCGAGGAGGTGGACGCCAGCCAGCTGGACTCCGTTGAGATAAGGCGGTGCGTATGTACGCCTCGGCTCGCCCGTAAGGCCGGATATATATCCACCTACGCTGAACATCATTATGCCGATGAACCACAGCACGAAGGCCACCTTCACGGCGCCTATGGAGAGGATCTGCCTGCCGAACAGTAGCGGTATTAGCAACAGAGAGGCCGTGAGGAAGGAGAGCGCCACGCCGGTGCCCACTGTGGTGTGGAAGTGGCCGGGGATCCATATGGTGTTGTGCACCACGTAGTTCACCTGGAAGGAGGCGTTTATGACGCCGGAGAAGCCGCCTGTGCCGAAGATGATTATAGATATGGCCAGCCCCGTGAAGACCGGGTCCTTGAACCACGGCAGTGCGGTGACCCAGCCGAAGAGCCCCTTGCCTCCTCTGGCGCGCCCCGCCCGCTCCAGCGTAGCTATTAAGTTGAAGGCGGTGAGGAAGCTGGGCACAGCCACGAAGTAGGTAAGCGTAGCGTGTAGGTATTTGAAAACTGGGTGGACGCCTGGGTCTACGTACTGGTGGTGCAGGCCAACCGGCGTAGAGAAGATGAGGTAGAGTATAAACGCCACCTTAGCCATGGTTTTGCTGAATATCTCCACCCCCAGCATCCTGGGCAACAAGACGTACCACAGCGTGACGGCGGGGAGTAGCCAGAAGTAGACCAGCGGGTGGCCGAAGTACCAGAACCACAGCCTAGCCTCCAGCACGTCGACCGGAATGCCCGCCAGCGACATGGGCACCAGGAGGAACAAAACCTCGTAGGCGAGTGGCGGGGTGGCGAAGAGCCATATCATGATGGTTGTGAAGACCCCCCACACGCCTAGGGGCACCTCCTTCCCGGGGTTCTGCCTGCGCCATTGATATATCCCGTAGAGCACCACCGCGGCGAAGATCCAGCTGGCGACCACCACAACGGCGAGGCCGAGGTAGAACACCACGTTGGCGTTAAGCGGCGGGTAGAAGGTGTAGAGCACGGTGGCCTGGCCCAGCAGTATCGCCACGGCCGCCACCAAGGTGCCGCCCACCGCAAGCAGACAGGCTAGGCAGAGCAGAGGGCCGTGCAGGTTGATGCCGAGGTCTCTGGTCACCACAAACACCGCCAAGCCCATGATGAAGAAGGCCGTGAAGAGTATGGCGTTCGCAACGCCGTGCAGAGTCAAGCCGGTGTAGTACAGCTGAGGCGTAATGACGTTTTTAAGGCCCAGCGCCTCCAGCGCCCCCGGCATTCTGCTCAACGCCTGCACAAGCCCAAAGAGGCTACCCAGTGCCAGCAACACAAAGCTGAACAGTATCGCCGCCTTAGCGAACCGGTCCTCCCAAAGGAACTTTGGAGTTGAGGCCATGTATATGAGAAAAATGGAGATATATAAATTTTTCGTCAAACAATATAAAAAATAATTTCAAATAACTACAAGAAAAAATCGAGATGTTAATTTACTACTTCCGTATCTCCAAGACTGTATACATATTCTGGTGGCCAGCGCCGCAGTACTCGTTGCACAGTATTAGATACTTCCCGGCAGGCATGTTGGCGGGCACCTTCCACGTGATTTCGGCTATGTAGCCGGGGAATACCATGACGTTGACGTTAGTGCCCGCTATCTCGAAGCCGTGTATTACGTCCGGAGACGTTATCCTAAACTTTACCTCCTTGGGGTTGGTGAGGACTATGTTGGAGGGGAGCCACGTGAACCTCATCCCTATGAGGTTTACGTAGTACCTGCCGTCTTCACATACCACCACGTTGTCCACGACCTTTTTCACGTTGGGGTTGACGCAATCTACACCGGGCTTCAAAACCTCCAACGCCTTCTCAGCGGGAACATGCTGTACTGTATACGGCGTGACGAGGCCTAGACCCCACGCCGCGTAGGCCAAAGCCGCCAAAAACACAACTACCATGCCGAGGACAAAGAAGGCCCAGATCTTCTCCTCTCTGTGGATCGTCGTACTACCCCACAATACCCCTGCTTAACGCTATTGCGTAGATAACAAACCAAAGTATTGCGAAGATGCTCCCGTAGATCAACATGGTTACTAAAGCGCCCCTCCCCTCGGCCTCCTGCCCAGCCATGTAAAGAAAGAATAAAAGTATTTTTAAGTTTTTCTTCGATTTTAATCTAAATCAAATTAAGAAGCCCACATATATATACATAAATCTATTAATGTATAGCTATGTATGCAGGTTAACATGGTTAACCAGAAGTGTTTTAACCTGCATACCAGCGCGTGCCCGTGGCCCGTGTCCGTGTGAAGTATATAACCGGGGCCTTGAGGGAGCACCACGACAGGATTCTGGAGGCTCTTCAGCTTCTTTACAAAGCCCTCGAAGCTAGAGATGCCGAGGCTCTTTATAAATTGGTCAAGTTTGCCCAAGGCTTCGTGGATGCTTGCCACCACTCCGTGGAGGAGCTCATCCTCTTCCATGGGGCTGTGCGCAGCGGGTTCCCATATGAGGGAGGGCCGATCCAGGTCATGGTCTGCGAGCACGGCGTGGGGCGATTTCTCGCGAGGCGCATGGAGGAGCTCTACCTAGCCTGGAGGTCCGGCGACGAGGACGCATTCGCCGAGCTTCTAGACGTGGCTAGGCTATACGCCGACCACATCGCCCAGCATATAGACAAGGAAAACGGCGTGCTTTTCCCCATGCTGGAGGCGAATATACGCGAGGTGGAGAGCGGCAAGACCGTGGAGGACGTGGAGAGGGAGAACCGCCACGAGGAGTGGCTGAAGACGCTGGAGGAGGTAAAGAGGAAGCTCGGCACATGATTCTGGCGCTGGCCACGGCGCTGATGGTAGCCATACACGTTGCCGGGGCGTATCTCGGCCTCAGAGGCTCGCCCATCCCCAGGAAGGCGGGAGTTCCCATCTCTCTTTTTGAGGCGGCGTACTGGACGGCGGCGTATCCCTACGCCCCGCTACTTGCCGCAGTCTTCGCGCCGATACACGTCGCCGGCGCGGCGGCCTATCTAACCGGCGTATTGGGCAGGTTTGCAACTGAGAGCCGGCTCCGGGCATACGGCGTCTACGAGGCTGTTGAGCTGGCGGCGCTTCTGTACCTGTCGTATCTTACTTTGAGGCCTCTATCTTGAGAACTCCGGGGACTGTGACCACTTTTTCCACCTTGTAGCCGAACTCCTCCAGCATGCACCGCGCCGCTACTGCGTTTACTTGGACGCTCTCTATGCCGTAGCCTATCCCCACGACGTCTATGACGACGTTGTTTTCGGCTACCTTCACCTCAAAACGCTTTGCGGGGAGTATTCTGGCGAGGTAGGGCACCAGCGATACGACGCCGCTCAGATCGCCGAAGAGGGCCTTTATGTAACCCGCCAGCATCTTGCCGGCCTCGCACCATAGTTGCTCCATGACCTGGCTGTTGATTCTGTACATATCTGTTATCATCTTGTCGAGAAGGCGGCCCGGAATCGGCACTATCTCCAGCTCCGACATTATCTTGTAGAACGTAAGGAGCTCGCGGACTTGTTGCGAGTCGTAGCCGTTCTCCACTAGCTCTAGGCCCAGCTTAAGCAAATCGGAGGCCAGGGCGAACTGGGTCATGCCGCGTTCCTCAGCCACCCTAGCCAGCGCCTCCGCCACGTGTTTCGCAACTGCGATGTTGACCCTCGGCTGTTTCGAACTCACTACATGGACTATGCATGTGTATATAAATATTGTAAGCAAGATACAGTTAACAGCTCCTTATCAACTAGAATCTACGGAACTCAACGCTTTTTGATATACGCCACGGCCGACGTGGTTGCCATGACGTGGGCAAACGCTGTGTGGAGAGCAGTCTGGGGGCCTGGGGCCCAGGTGTTCCCCGTTGCGCCGAGGTACATCAAGACGCCGGTGACCGCCTGCATGACGGCGGCCGCCGCCAAGACGCGGCCGACCCAGCTGCCGACGCGCACCGACGCGGCCACGGCCAGAGACACCGCCAAGACGGCGGTTGCTATGTGCAGAAGCAGGGGGGCCGACTCAAGCGTCGGGGCCAGCTGGTATTGAAACGGCACCCGTTGAATCTTATGAAGACCCAACATGTAGGCGCCTGAGAGAGAGGAGACAACGCTCCAGAACGCCGCCCCGCGTAGCAGTACGCTACGCCGCCAGTCGACCGCATCCACAGCCGCCGCGAGAAGCGAAAAAGCGGTGAGAAACGCAAAGAAGTTGTTCACAGGATACACAAAGAAGCTCCACGGCGGAGGCACTTGGCCCCCCAGCGCCAGAAGCACCACGCGCCCCGTCAAGGCCGTGGCCACCAGCGACAACAAGGCCCCCGCGGCCCACAGCCTAGTCCGCCTCCAGTACCGAACGGCGAAGACCGCCACAGCCACCCCGGCAACCACCGTGGAAAATCTGTGAATCGGCTCAAAGCTACCGCCTGCGGCGGCCTCCACGAGCCTATACAGAGCCCCAGGCCACTCAGTGCCTAGGTCAAAGCCTTGGCCGAGGCCGGCGGTCAAGGCACCTGTGAAAGAAGTCCACAAAACCAGTAGATACGCAACAAGAGGAAGTCTACGCATGGAGAAGAGCAGTGTTAGTTATTTAACACTTATGGCCCGCGGCAGACCCCGCAAGACGAAGATCAGCTACACCCACTCTGACCCCTCCCCCACTTGAGGGGCGGAGGTCCCTCGGGCCGGCCCCCAGGCACCTCCAGCTAGGCACCGCGGGCCGCTGGGGGTATCTTGAAGACCTTCGACGAAGCCAGAGGGCGTCTCCTGCGCTTCTTTCTGCGCAACTTTTCATCTAACGTGCTTGCGGGCTTCCACGGCGTTCCGGAAGTTGCCGTCGCATCTACGTGTTTGGGTTAGGCTCTTCGACAGCGGCCGCCGAGACGGTTGAGAAGGAGGCCGTGGTTTCAATTGGCAACGCCACCACGCCTAGCCTCTTCACCTTGCCCTTAAACGTTTCAAGTATTCCGCCTACTTGCGGGATCTGTGGATAGGTATACAGATACGGCACATTCAGCTTCAACGTTATGTACATCCCTCACGGCGCTGTCTTCGTCCATATGCACAGTGAATATGCGATGGACATCTTAACGGCACCACATACAGTCCCCCAGCCATTACGATCGCTGGCTTAAGATAAGGTACCACAAGCCCTCTAAGTGTGCGCCGTCGCGAAGGAGCTGGCAGAATCTCTCACGTCTCTACGAAAGGGTCCATAAAAATTACTGCCTTTGTTATATCGGCTAGGCTACGGCGGAATTATGTGTATGACCGGGCTGGTTCTGAAGCTCCACTGGCCCGTCTTGGGGTCGCGCCTCACGTGAGTGAAGACGTGCCAGTTGTCCTCGTCTATATACGGATAGTCGGCGTTTAGGTAGTAGCCGCGGCTCTCCTTCCTGTTCATCATAGAGAATACCACGGCCTGGCCCACGAGCAGACGGTGGTAGACCTCCCAGACGCGGAGGAGCTCGTGTAGGCTGGCAGCCGCGGCGAAGCGGAAATCCTCCTCCAGCATCTTAAGCAACTCCCAGCCCCTGTTTAGGAGGTAGGTGTTTGTGGTGTAGAACATGCCCCACCCGGCGGCGTATTCGTCCATAGTTTTCTGGAGCCGCACCAGGAGCTGGTACCAGTTGAGGTAGTTGGGATGTATCTCAAACCAGTTCGTATACGCCGGCGGCATCTCAGGCGTCGTGGTAAGCGGCTTGTTCTTGTGGTACCACTCCAGCGGTCTATACACCAGCTCCTTGTAGCGCTCAATCGTGTTGCTACTTATCGCAGGCCGGTAGTCCTTGGCCTGGGTCAAAACGTAGCGTGCGGCGGCTTTGCCAGCGATTCTGCCCTCGGTGAAGGACCCGCTACTGAATTTGTGGCCGCTGGCCCCCACCACGTCTCCCGCGCCGAAGAGGCCCTCCACGGTGAGCATGCGGTTGGGGCCCCATCTGTATTCAGACGGCGCGATGTCGGTGGGCCCGGAGGCCCACATGCCGCCTGGGGAGGCGTGGCTGGCCTGGACGTAGGGCTCCGTGGGCAGAAGCTCGGAGGGCGTCTTCTGCGGGTGTATGTTCTGGGAGGCCCAGTAGAAGGCTTGCGTGGGCGTCATGTCTAGGTAGTCCTCGAATAGGACCTTGAGGGACTCCTCGTCTGGTAGCCTCTCCTGGGTCTGCATTAGGTCGGGCCCCCTGCCCTCCTTGAGGTTCTGTATGGTGACCCAGGTCCTGATGGGGGTAGGCGTCGGCTTGGCCCAGGCGAAGTCGTAGAAGATCTTGGCGAGCTCCGCCTTGGCCTCGTCCGGCAGGGGCTCCCACTGCTTGCCCTTGACGTCGGTGGACCTCATCTTGAGGAGCAGGTATGGGAACCCGACGGGGCCGTAGGCGTCTTTGAAGCGGACTACGACGAGTCTGAACTCCATGTTGACCGTCTCGGCCCCCGCCAGAAGCGGTATTGCGTAGGCGCTTCCGGAGGCCCATGTGGGGTACCACGCGCGGCCCAGCCCCTCGCCCACGCTTCTAGGTCTGTAAAGGAGGGAGGTGCCGCCAGCCGCCACTACAACCGCCTTGGCCTTGAACACGTAGAAGGTGCCGTCGCGGACGTGGAAGCCCACCACGCCGGCGATTCTGTTCGGCGCATTCTCGTCGAGCAGGGGATGGGTGACATAGACCCTCTCGTATACCTCGTCTGCAGACTTTCTGCAAGGCTCCGCGATGATGGCCTTGTAGCTCTCGCCGTGGATGGGGTGTTGCCACCTGCCGGTGCGGAGGTACTTGCCGGTCTTGGGGTCGCGCCAGATGGGGAGGCCCCACTCGTCGAAAAGCTTTATGGTGGAGGTCATGTGCCTCGCTATGTCGTAGACCAGGTCCTCCCTCACCACGCCGAGGAGGTCGTTCCTCACGTACTGGACGAAGTCCTCGGGCTTGGGGTCGTCGGGGTCCTCGGTGAAGACGCCGAGGTTGCAGGCGGAGAGGCCCATACCGACGGCGCCTGACTTCTCCGTGTTGGCCTTCTCCACGAGGGTGACCTTGCACTTACCGCGGCACCAGTACTTGGCCTCGAACACGGCGCCGCATCCCGCCATCCCGCCGCCCACCACCAAGATGTCCGTCTCGACGACCTTAGTGGGGAAGTGGAGCGACGACATGGCTACCTGCCGGCGGCGCCCTTCGACTTTATTATGCTTCCGACAATCCTAGCCGGTTGCTTAGGTCTCGGGAGCTCCTTAAAGCCGAGGTACTCCGGCTTGTCCTCGAGGGCCAGGAGCTCGGAGTCTAGGTCGCCCCGCTCTGGGATGTCCAGGGCGCCGCGGGCGGAGCCCCACGGCGTTGTCCTTATGGGGGAGGCGAAGTCGTACACGGTGCCGTCTCTAAACACGATCCTCCAGTAGATGATGTTTTTCTTGGTGTCCCTCACGACTCCCACCCTGGCGCCGAGGGGGGCGAAGTCGCTGTACGGCCTGACGTCTACGGCGTGTTCGGGGCAGTACTTGACGCAGTTCATACACTCGGCGCAGCTCACGGGGTCCGCGTTGTAGGCGCGTCTCACCTTGGGGTTGAACTGCATGTTATCGGCGGGGCATATGTCGACGCATTTACCACAGCCTTTACATTGAGATGCATATACAAACGTGGGCATTGCCATCTGGACGCCCGTTGTATATTTGAGTTATTAACATGATCTATGGAATAATAGTTTTAGCGGAGGTCGGGCACGGCTCTATGGCCAACGTGCAAGCCTGCGGTCCCTATACCTGTGTAGAAAGCCCCGTGGACTGGTTCGCCGTAGACGTGCTGGCGGCGCTTACAGTCCTTTGGATCATCGTCACCTTCTGGTACAAAGGCGTCGGAGGCCACAACGTCATGCGGTACCCCCAGATCCACATGGCGATTCCGTATCCTCAGTGGGAGAGAAGTCTGCTGACCGAGAAGCCGGCCATAGGCGCGGGCAGAGCCATCTCGGCCTTTTTCAAGACTTTGTTCGCCGACGTCTTGGCCATGGGCATACTGAAGTGCGAATACGGGAAGTCTGAGCGCGAGCTGGTCCTCACCCGCGGCTCCAAGAGGCTGGCCAAGTTGCTGATGGTGTGGGGCTTCGTCTTCGCGGCCTTGTCCACCACCATCGCCTACTTCACCTTCCCCCACAACAAGATAGTGCTCGACTTCACCCACCCCGCCAGGATCTTCGGTGTGCTGGGCGGCGTCTTCATGGTGGTGGGCGCCGCCCTCTGGCTCTCCGTGCGTTACAAAGAGGCGGGCTACGGCGGAAAGCAGTGGTGGAACCTAATAGGCGCCGAGTACCTCCCCGTAATAATCCTGCTCTTGGGCATCTCCGGCTTTGTGCTCCAGGCGGCGATTTTGGCGTACGCCTACAAGTGGCCCGGCGCCGGTGCCTTCCTCTGGTTTGCCGTCCACTTCCACGCCATACCAGTCGCCGCCTTCTTCTGGCTCTTCTTCTGGACCAAGGCCGACCACATAGTCTACAGAATCTTCTGGCGGATATACGACTACGCAGATAAGGAGCTGGCGGGCGCCAACACCAGACTACCGCCAACAACCTTAAAACCGCTTAACAAGACCGGCAAGGAGATACAGCCTGGTTACTAAAACATATTTTTCCACCGGCCCCATTATTTTTTGTCTGTTAATATGGCTTATAAATTGTACCTACACACCTGTGTATGCCAGCTATAGAACCCCACGGGGGCCGGCTGGTGTTTAACTTATTGGAGGGGGACGCGGCTAGGTCTTATTGGGAGGTCTCCACGCGGCTTGAGGTGAGGCCTACGCTGGGGCCCGACGGGGCGCCTATTAGGAACCCCTACCGCGAAATTATGTCTATCGCCTACGGCTTCTTCAGCCCTCTGGAGGGCTTCATGCCGTGGAACGAGGTGGAGTCTGTGCTTAAGGAGAGGAGGCTCCTCAGCGGATGGCTCTTTCCCTTCCCCATAGTCTTCGACGTGTCGGAGGAGGAGCTGAAGGCCTCCGGCGCGAAGCCAGGCGACGACCTTCTCCTCACGCTCCGGGGCCGGTCTTTTGCCGTGTTGAGGGTGGAGGAGGTGTATAAGTTGCCCGATAGGAGGGAGTTGGCCGACGCTGTCTTTGGGACGCCGGAGAGAAACGGCGAGGTGGTGAAGAAGCGTTTCGACGAGAAGCACCCAGGCTGGCTTATCTACCGCTCGCTTAAGCCTCTCGCAGTAGCCGGCAAAGTCGCAATCGTTAACCCGCCGAGGTTTAGAGAGCCCTACAACCGCTTCTGGACCCCGCCCGCCGCCTCGCGGAAGCTCATAGAGGCAAAGGGATGGAAGGTGGTGGTGGCTCACCAGACCCGCAACGTGCCGCACATCGGCCACGAGATGCTCATGAAAAGAGCAATGTTTGTAGCCGGGGGCGACAGGCCGGGCGACGCGGTGCTCGTCAACGCCATAATCGGCGCCAAGAGGCCGGGCGACTACGTAGACGAGGCGATTTTAGAGGGCCACGAGGCGTTGAACACGGCGGGGTACTTCCACCACAACCGCCACATGGTGACCATGACGCTTTGGGACATGCGGTACGGCAATCCCCTGGAGTCCCTCCTCCACGGCGTCATCAGGCAGAATATGGGCGCCACGCATCACATGTTCGGTCGGGACCACGCCGCCACTGGCGACTACTACGACCCCTACGCCACACAGATACTCTGGACCCGGGGCCTGCCCAGCTACGGCATAGACGCGCCGCCCCACAAGGTGGACAAGGGGCTTAAGATTAAGCCGGTCAACATGGGCGAGTTCGCCTACTGCCCCAAGTGCGGCGAGTACACCTACTTCGGCATCTCCTACGGCGACGTGAAGGAGGCCCCGCTCTGCGGCCACACGCCGGAGCGCATCTCCGGCTCCTTCCTCCGCGGCGTGATTATCGAGGGCCTTCGGCCGCCTAAGGTGGTCATGAGGCCGGAGGTGTACGACGTGATTGTTAAGTGGTGGCGTGTCTACGGCTACCCCTTCGTCACTGACAGATATCTAAAGCTTAAAGAGGAGACTTTGGAGGTGGAGCTATGACGTACAAAATAGGTCTGTTGATAGACGAGAGGAGGTACGAGGCCGTTAAGAACCTGCCGTTTGCCAGCCAGCTGAAGTCCATGTTTGGCGGGGAGATCAAGATGCTGGAGGTGGAGGTGGACGAGGAGGGAGCCAAGAAGATACTCCAAGCCTTCCCGGCCGCCAGGGTGGACGCCAGAGGCTACCTCGAGGATCTCCCGGTGGCCTTCAAGAGAGCGCTTTTCGAGGCCGTCGTGAAGACCAGAAGCACGGGCAAGGAGGCGTTGGAGGAGGTGTTTAAAAACATCGAGGCCGTCAAGGAGCTCGCCAAGAAGGAAAAGGAATACGTCCCCCCGCCCTAGTGTCTGTCCTCGCCTTTTTTCCCTAGGCGCGGCCCGAAGACCACCACCTCGTCGTCTACAGGTTTTTCAAAAAGTTTAATGACGGTGGAGTCGGCGAGTATAGACATGGGAGGCTCCACGTGTGTAATTTCGCCGAATTCCACGTGTTCAAGATACTCAAGCGCCACGGCTCCCTCCACCAGCGGGAAGCCCGTGAGCTGTCTCCTCACGACGGCTTCAGATATGCCGAAGGGCACCGTCATTACGACCCGGCCCGCTGGCTGGGGCTCCGTCGGCTCCAGCTGGAACAAGGCCTCCACAGGCATCCGGCCCCATCCGTAGTAGGGATATAGGCGGAGGGCGAGCTCTCTGGAGACGCCGACGCAACCCTGCCGCCGCTCCACCCTCGCCACGGCCTCTCTTCCGTCGGCGCTCCTTACCTTTACGTAACGCGGCAGGTCGCCGCTGAATATCACCAGCCTGTAGTCAAGCACGGTGTGCGTCCTGCACAGGCCCAGCCGTAGCTCCACGCGGCTTTGTCAGATGCGGGTTTAAATCTCTACACTAACAAAAGTGAAGAAATAAGGCTTTTAAGTACGCGGAGACGTCCACCCATGGACCCGGCAACGGTGTTTCTCTTCGGCGTGTTCCCGTATATAGCGCTTTTGATGTTTGTAGGGGGGGTTCTCTACCGCCTCTGGGGCTGGCTCTCAGCCGGCAACATAACCGGCCTCTACTCGGTGGCGGTCAAGGCCTACAGCTGGGACTTCGGCTCCCGGCTCGGGGAGGTGCTGAGGCGCATCTTCCTGTTATACACTCTCTCCATGTCCGACAGGTTGGTGCTGGTGGGGTCGGCCATGTTTCACTGGGGCATCTGGATAGCGCTCCTCGGCCACCTGTCCATGATCGTGCCTCCTGAGCAGTTCGGCATGCCGAAGGAGGTGCATAAGGCCATAGCTCTGTACGTAGGCGGCGCCGCAGGCGTCGCGGCGTTGATCGGGCTGATGCTACTGTTCATAAGGCGGCTGGTCAGGCCCGACGTGAGGCGGCTGAGCTTTTTGGACGACTGGTTAGCCCTCGTCCTCCTACTTGCGCTCACTGCCGTAGGGAACTACCAGACCTTTGTCCTCCATCTGCCGTACATGGAGACTGTGGCGCCGTGGGTCCAGAGCGTGTTGATGGGAAGCCCGCGGCTAGACCTCGTGGCCCAGTGGGACCCGGCGACCAAGCTACACGTCTTCCTCGCCTTGCTTTTCATAGCGTATGTGCCCCTCGGCAAGCTGATGCACCCGTTCTCCTTCCTCGCTATGCCCACCCTCTGGAAGCAACCCACCAAGCTCTACGGCTACCTGCTGGCTAGGCTTAAGTAGTTTTTATCCATGTACGTGGACCCCGCCCACCCCCCTAACAGCAGTTAGGGCGATTTTTCTCCCGTCAGACAGCTGTAGGACTATCTTCACATCTTTTCCAATCTGGGAGACGTTTCCGACTAACATGACGTGGTAGGTGAGGGAGCCGAACCGGACGGTGGAGAAGGGCCCTACGCAGATCTCATCCACGGTCTTCATCACGGCCATGGTGCCGTTGATCTCAGTGACGTGGAGCTCGGCGGCTAGGCCCGGCGGCGCCTCCACGCCAGTTATGCAGACCGGCCTAAGGCCCCAGTTGGCGAAGGTGAAGCCCACTAGGGCCAGGTCCGGGGGGACCACCTCCACGTAGCTGTTGCCCACTGAGATGGGGGGCTGGAGGAAGAGGACGGCGGCCGCCGTCGCCGCCACCAAGGCGACCAGCAACAACGTCTTCATGGCATCAACATTATTAGAGAGGTTGCGAGGACTGGGTTCGAGACCTTAAAGATGAGCCAGAAAGACCTCTCGTCTCTTGCCAACGCCTTGGCCGAGGTGTTTAAAGCCGCCGCCAGCGGCGTGACCACCGCCGAGCCTCTCCTCAACAACACAGAGAGCACGGAAATCTTGGCCTTATAAATAATCTTCACGTCTGGCGTAGGCGAGCGACCAGATCTGAGAAGATATCCAGAGATACACGGCGAGTGACAGCAACAAGCCGGATCCAGCGGCTTGGCCGTCAGATAGCGGGTAAGAGAGGCGGCACTTCCTGCGAAGCCGCCGAACAACAAGTTGAGCCAGGTCAGCCTCTTCAACAACACCGTGTAGACCACGGCGTAGGCAAGCTATCCGGCGGCCACTATAGCCGCCGGTAGCGGCCCGAGGAGGAGCAGGGCGAGGGCCACGCCGAAGGCTGACAAAGCCAGCGAGAAGGCCAGGGCCTTCAACGGCTTCATCCCCCGGGCTGTGAGGGGGGCGGTTGGCGGTCTCGACATCAAGGCGTCTATGTCTCTCCCAGTAGTGGTTGAAGGCGGCGGCTCCGCCGGTGGAGAGAACAACATCAAGGCCGGCTCAGCCAGGCGGATGGGGTCGGGGCTCCGCCCGGAGGCGTAGACGTAGCTTGTGAGGTGCGAGGACTAAAAACCAGATGACCCGCGGCTTCAAAAGAACGAGGTAATCCCGCATTGCTCTCCAGTTCAACGGCATTAATTAGCTTATACCTCATACCACTTTCAGAGCCGCCAGTAGGAGTAGCGCGACGAGAAACGCCGCGACCGCCGCGGCGGCCTTGTTTTCTCTGCTCAAAGCCGGCAACGCCGCGACGAGGCCGGCGGCGGCCACTAGGTTTGTGAAGTAGATCGCGTAGAGAGCCCAGTGGTCGTGTGAGTAGCTGAGCCTCCACTCCTGTAGCCTCCCGCCGAAGGTTTCTTCGAGCTGGGTAGCCACCTGCTGGGGGTCTACTGCTATGCGTACTACGAGCGCCGCAGCCATGGCTATGAACGCGACGTATATCAACCACTTGGTCACGTTTGCGTAGATCTCCTCAGACCTCATCTGCCCAGGGCCCCTCTGACGATTAGTTGGACTGCGTTTAGCGCCATCAACACAATCACCAACATCCTTATCAGCCTGGTGGGCGCCGTCATCAACAGCTTGGCGCCCAGCCTGGAGCCGAGAATTACCGCGAGACTCGCGACGATGTATATCTCAGGGCTGAGTCTGCGGGTATGCGCAAAGGTGAATAGCGTGGCGCTGTTGGCGATGCCTATGGAGGCGTTGGCGGCCGCCACGGCCACCCGCAGAGGAAGCAACATCACCAAGTTGTAAATCGGTATCAAGGCCCAGCCGGCCCCAAGCCCGAAGAAGCCGGCGGAGAAGCCCACGAACACTGCCAGGAGAAGCCCCGTGCCCACCCGAGAGGGGCAGTACTCCACCTCTTTGCCAAGGGTCTGGTCTAGATAAGAAGACTTCAAGCCAAAGAACTCGGCCAGCCTGCTGTCGCAACGCTGCTCCGGCCAGTCTACGCCTCTCTTGAGGAGGAGCCCCACGATGACAAACATGACAACCCCCAGCGCGATCCTTAAGATACTCATGCCCTCGGCTCCTAGAGACACCACGTAGTTGCCGGCGTAGACGCCTATGAGGCCCGCTGGCATCAAGACAGCAGACATCACTAGGACAAGCTTAAACGGCGCAAGCCGCCTCTTGAAAAGCGTAGCGCCCGCCATCAACGAGGAATAGGTGGCCACGGCTAGACCTGTGCCCCGTACTATGTCCGGGTTTATGTTTGTGAAGCCAAGCAACAACGGCGTGAAGAGCACACCGCCGCCGACCCCTGCCAAGGGGGCGATGACGCCTATCAGAAACGACAAGATAAACAAGCCAGCAAGTATCAACAACCCACCCACCTCGGTCATAAAAGGCTGGCCTTCACACAATGATATATAAGTTGTTAACAACCGTTGTTAAATAATCGGCTATCCGCCGCCGACCCTGGACAGCCACGCCATCACAAGATTGCAACATAGAGGGCGTTTAAGACATATTAGTCACGAGTTGAAGAAGAGGGACGCGGCGGCCCTTCCCCTGACTATTTCTACTCCAGACAACTTGAAGATGTCGCAAAGGCCGCAACTCATCCGCGACAATGTCGCGGCCTAGAGCTACCTTAAGAAAGACGCCGCCCTTTCTGAGCCGTCTTTAGGCGCCGGACTGCTGAGGCGTGGGTTACTGACCAACACTCCCAATACTAAGCAATACCACGGCAACTACTAAGAGGGTAATTTTCTCAACGGTCTCCCTCTTTCGTCTAGTCATTAGGTGGTTGAAGCATCGTCATCCTATGCGTGAAACCTCCCAGAGGAAAAGAGGTTGGAGTTGTTCGGGAGTGGGCTCATCCCCTCTGCTCAATGCCCCACCGCGAGGGGCACGCCGTAACGGGACTGGGGTGATTAGTGCCGACCTCCGAGGCGGAGGGCCGCCCTTTAGGGCAACTGCCAAGATGAGGCGCATGACGTCTATAGGCGTCGGTGAACAACCTGTAGCCAGCGTGGCAGACTAGCCGCTTCTGGTAGCTACTTGTTTCTGAATATTTACCAGTATGCCGGAGGCAGATGCTCTAGCATCAAGAGGCGTTGGCCGGGCGTGATTCCGACAAGAACCTCGCTGGAGAGCTGACCTCTGCCAGTGGAAGTGCATGCTCAGGGGTCTATGCCACCGCCCACGTGGAGATCTGGCAAAGGCCGCACCGTTCTGACGCTCACAAAGAACAGTCTCAAGGGGATCGCCGTAGAGACTTGAATCGCAGGCGTCTATAATGATATATCATAGTTTTAAAACGCCATATAAATACAGTGGCAATAGATATAATATTATAATAAGTTTTTGTTAAATAGTTGCTGGAATGTCACAAGTTTATGTTTTTATTTCTCTTATTTAGAATAAAGTTTTAAAGCTTGTGTTAATGGGTATGTGTGATCGCTGTGGTTGGGGGTGGCGTTGTTGGTCTCTTCACCGCCTACTACCTGAGGCGCGGAGGCGCAGACGTGGTCCTGGTGGAGGCCCGTGACGTTGCTCACTCCTCGCGGGCCGCCGCGGGGGTGCTGGAATTTACAAAATTTGAGCTGAATAGAATAAACGTAAGGGGTTACGCCAGCCGCTACTTAAATATGATGAGACACGGCAAGGCAGCGCTTCGCCACGTCGATCCCCTATGGCTTTTCACGTATTTAAGGATGTACGGCAGGGACCCCGGCGCTGATGTGTGGACCTTCATGAATGAGATGGCGCAGTTCTCTAGGAGTGAATATTTCAGACTCGCCGAGGAATCCAACGACTTTGAACTGAGAGAGGAGCCAGTCTACGAGGTGGTGGACCACTTGGAGAAGGAGGTAGAGACGCTGAAGCGCGACCCCCTTGGGCCTAGGTTTGAGGTAGGGGAGCTAGACGGCAGGCAGGTGATAGTGTATTTAGACGCCGTCGTTGTATCCACCGACCTGCTGGCGGAAAGACTGGCCCGGGAGTTGTCTGGAGTAGAAATAGTCAAAAGACGGGCTGCCGAAGTGAAAGACGGCTATCTGTTGTTAGAAGACGGCGAGAGGTTGGCTGTAGACGGCGTCGTTTTTGCAAGCGGGTGGTGGTGCCGCCGGCTCGGCATCCCGGTGGCGCCGCTGAAGGGATACGGCGTCAGAGCGGTGACTACACAGAGGCCCGAGAAGACCATCGCAGACTTCGTGGGAGGGGTCTTCGTAGTGCCTTTCTCCAGGTGGGTAAAGATCACTGGGAGGTTCGACGTAGACCCCCACACAGACCTGAAATACCTCAGCCACGTGTTGGAGGCCGCGAAGAGGTGGGTCCCCAGCTTCGAGGTGATGGACACCGCCGTGGGTTACAGGCCCTGCACCCCAGATGGGTTGCCCGTCTTAGAGAGACGAGACGACGCCGTGGTGGCAACCGGCACCTGTAGACTTGGCTGGACCTACGGACCTGCAATGGGGAAGCTCGCGGCGGAGCTGGCGCTGGGCAAGAGGAAAGACACCCTCCTCACCTCTAAAAGATTTAGACTCTAGCGACTGCGGGATACCGACGCCCCAAGCCACGAGGAGATTCGCCAACAAACTCCTCATTGGGCCTCCGTGCTGTCAGTAAAATCATTGGGCGCAACCCACGCCGCTGGACATCTCGAGCCGGGAGCCGCTGGAGAGGCGCGCATAGTCTGGCTTAGGTCGGCGGCCACTTCGCAGACGGCGGAAAAAGCCTGCCCGGCAAGCCGCCGCCGAAACCGGCGAAAAGGGACTGAAGCCGTCTATCAGACAACCGTGGCTTTATACACCAGGTCCAACAAGCCGCTGTAGGTCATGTTGCGGTTGTACTCCTTGTTGAGATGCGGCATGGTGTGGCTGAGCTGCGCCTTGCAGATGGCGCACGCCCTCACCACGTGGTTGGCGCCTACTTTGAGGGCGTCTTCGTACCAGTTCTTGGCGTATTGTATGCGGAGCGGCAGGAGCTCGTCTGTGAGCAGGCCGCCCCCGCCGCCGCAACACCACGTCTTCTCCCTGCCGTTTATGGGCTCCACATACTTCTTAACCACGTGTTTAATTATGAACCGCGGCTCCTCCGTGAGGTCTCCGCCCCTGGCGTAGTTGCAGGAGTCTTGGAAGGTGTACACCACATCTCCGTTGGCCTCGGGATTCAGCTTGAGCCTTCCGTTTTTGATGGCGTCTATGACCAGGTGGAATATGTGAAGCGTCTTCACGCCCCGCTTCTCCAGCTCAGGCGCCGTGTAGTTCTTAAACGCCCTCCAGCCGTGGCCGCACTCCCCGGCTATGACTGTCTTGACGCCTAGCTTAAGCGCCGCGTTGACGGCCTTCTGCCCGATGAAGTGCATGTGTCTCTCCGAGGCGAAGAGGCCGAAGTTGGCAAGCTCGGCCATCTCGGTGGAGAAGGCGTATTTAACCCCCATGAGGTGGAGGAACAACATGTAGCCCTTCAAAGTCTCTATGTTTGTGAAGAAGTCCGCCGAGGGAGGTATCAGAAGGGCCTCAGGCCGCTCCGGCGCCTGGTCCAACTTCCAGCTGGCCACCTCCTTGTCGCCCACGTACTTCTTCAGCTCGTTGGTGTCGTCCCGGTAGATGTAGTACTCCACCTCCACCTTCTTCTCCTCCTTGATCTCGCCGGCGGCGAAGACTATGGACTTTATCACGGCAAGGGGCTTCATGCCCAGGTTTGTGCCGGTCCTCTCCACAGCGTCTATAACCGTGGCGATGTACTTGGAGAAGATCCCCGCCTCGTACAGTACGTCCCTCACGGCTCTGGTCAAGTCCGCTTGGTCTATCCCGAAGGGACAGGCGTAGGCGCATTTCCTACACTCGAGACACTGGTAGTAGTAGGTGTATATCTTTTCTAGATGCTCCTCGTTTAGCTTTACGGCGCCCGCCGCCCTGCCGAAGAGCTTGCCGCTGGGCGAGTCGGCCTTGACGACTGCCCTTATCAACTCGGCCCTGCCCACCGGAGAGTTGAAGACGTCTCTAGTGGTGACGTAGGTGGGGCAGTTGTCGAGACAGACGCCGCAGTGGACACAGACCTCCAAAGCCATCTTGACGTTCCTATTGCTCTTAGCCACCTCCTTAAGCCTAGTCTTGACGTGAGTCAACGGATCCGAAGGAAGCGTAAGTCCCACCCTCTCGTGGAGCACCTTAATCTGCTCCGGCTTAGCCTTATGCGGCTTAAAAGCAGAGGTGTCCCCAATCTTAAACACGGGAGCCCCCTCCCCGTGTTGCATATGTACATCTCCGCATCCCCTAGATAAAACATCTTAACTACAGACAGTTAATATGTCCACAACAACCCTCATCCACAGCCGTCTGGGCCCCACTTCGCGGAGAGCCGCAACTGGCTGAAGGCGCCCCTCGCTCTCCGTGACGTTTCGAGAAGGCGTCGCAAATCCCAGCCACCTGCGACACGGCGTACGCCTCCACCTACGCAATCCACCTAGAACCGAGGCTCAAAAATATGCCGAATTTATACGTCGCCCCAGGGGCTGACCAACTTTCAGCTACGCCCAGTCTCACAACTCCTCCTAGCATACGACGGGAATCAGCAATCGAAGTTTATAGACTATGTCGACTTGGGTTGCTGCTCCGAGGCGAGTTTTTCTATAATTCTTTCGTAGTATGTGTCTCCTTCCCACTCTAAAGTTTCCATGAGCTGATCTATGACGCCTCCGGTGACGACGTCGAGAGCCACCTTGACCCCTATGGCGAAGTATATCTCTCCTTCCTTCTCCATTATGGGTAAGAAGAAGGGGGCGATGTCTCTATCGCCGAACAACTCGGCACCTGCCCGCGAGGTGGCGTCTTCCAGCTCTTCAAGCCCTATCTTCAGCCTGGCGGTCCGCACGTCGTCGAGATCCACAATAGCCACGGCGAAGATATCCCCCTCTCTATACGCCGAGACGAGGAAGGGGCGCGGCCTGCCGGGGAGGGATAGTATCGCCGCGGCCTCCTCGCCGGGGCTCATCTGGGCTAAAAAATTGGCGAGTTCCGAGGTCTCTGAAAACTCCTCCACGCCGTGTTTAAAACGGAGATGTAGCAGAAACTCCCCGATTTTGTCGTATACGCTCACGCCTTTTGGAAGAACTGCCTTATGCCGAACTCGCCGGCGAACCTGGGCGGCTGGTTCCACTTCGTCACCGGTATGTTGAGCCGCTTGTAGAACTCCTCGTAGCCGATCCTCATTAGCCAGTCGCCGATGCGCTCGCCCTGCTTTGCGTCTTTCCTCCACTCGTCTATTATCTTCTTAACCACGGCAACGATCTCCTTGTACTCCGGCGGGTTTGCGGGCAGCCACGGGATGACCTGTACGGAGGGCAGGGGGCCACGGCCGGTGTTGCTGGCCTTGCCGCCCAGCAGAATGGCCACGCCGGCTTTGCTTGAGTCGAAGTCTATCCAGTCGCAGACGTCTCTGCAACGGCCGCAGGCGATGCACTTAGACCTAATTATGTCGAGACCAACGGAGCCGTCCGGCTTGCCGTACACCTTAATGGCTCCCGTGGGACACACCTCCGCCACCTCTGGCACGTGCCCCATCTCAAGCGCCTTGGCGCTCTTGGGCAGACACAGCTTTATGCGCTCGGGGTCGTACGTCGGCGCGTCGCCGTAGTGACCCACTATGTTTATATCAGACGTGAAGCCGCCGCAGGAGCTCGGACACCCAGACACGTTTATCCTCAGCTTAGCGGGCAGGGTTATCTCTCCGGTGAAGTAGGGCTTAAGCGCGTCGTAGAGAGCCTTCGTTATGGATGGGGCATCAACGACGGCCGTGGTGCAGGTGAGGAAGGCGGTGCAACTGTTTATAGACCAGATCGTGGGCCCCCAGCCGCCGACTGGGTACCCCATCTTCTCCACCACCTCCTTGATCTTAAGGGCCTTATCCAGCGAGTCCGTCAATATCTCAATGTTGCCGTTTCTAGTAAACCTGAGAGCCCCGACGCCCAGCTCGTCTGCGACCTTGGCGAATTCCCTCAAGGTGGACGTGGCGAATCTGAAATTAGGCGGAGTACCCACCTTGACCGTGAACACCCTCTCCCCCGTCTCTGATATGTGCTCTATTATGCCGTATCCATGGAACTTCCTATCCACCCACTTGCCGAGGTTGCGCCTGAGGATGTCCGGCAGATACTTCGTGTAGGGAACCGGCAGAACCTTCTTTAGCCTCTCGGCTGGGTTGGGGGCGCTCATATCCTTCCCTCGTACTCCTTCACGATGTTGTTCACCCAGTCAAGCCACATCTTCCGCTCCCCATCGTCCAGCACAGCGCCGGCTCCTAGGCGGCCGTGCAGAGAGGGCTTATACGGCACCTTTACGCCGAGGATCTCCTCCGTGTACTTCTTAAAGCCCACCTTCATAATGAAGTCGCCGATGCGGTCCTTGTGCTTGCTCACACCGGTCTCAAGCCCGTTCATCCAAGCCTCCACAGTCTTAACCACCCAGTCCATAGCCTCATCCACGCTGTTTACGATAGCCAGCGGCTTCCCCATCTTCCCGCCGAACCTCCCCTTGACGTGACCGCCCACAACCACGGCAATTTTCCTGTTCTTCCCCGGCTTTACTGCTGGGAAGGCGGATCTTATGCAGTGCATTGACTTTTTGCATCTTGTGCCGTCTATCTTGAGTTCTTTCTTCTCCTTGTCCCAGGTGATGGCGCCGGAGGGGCAGTTTGCGGCAAGCTTCTCCGGATCCACCTCCCCAGCCTCAATCTTCCTCCTAAGAAGCTCCTGATCCACCTCAGGAGCACCCTCCCAAATCCCTATGAAGCCGAAGTCTGAGCGGTGGACGGCGCGGGTGCAGTCGAAGGGGCAGCCGGAGAACTTCGCCTTGAACTTGAAGGGGAACAGCTGGTTGGACATCCACTCGTATATCTTGGGGTGCGTTAGGAACTTGTCGCGGGCCTCCAGGGTGTCGTACAGGGCGAACTCGCAGAGGGCAGGCCCGACGCAGGTGGCCAGCTCCCTTATGGTGTCGCCGGTTGCGCCCACGTCTGTGCCTATGGAGCGCAGAGCGTCGACGGCCTCGTCCGCCTTGGCTGGGTCTACAGAAACTATGAGCATGCCCTGCTGGCCGGCGATTTCGATAAGTCCGAGTCCGTACTTGTCGGCGAAGTCCAGCATCTTCCTCAGCTGATCTGTGGTGTATATCTGGCCTGAGGGTTGCCAGACGCGGAAATGGAGCTCTGCGTATTTCCCGTCTCTGGTCCTCCTGGCGATGAAGCCTGTGTAGACGTACCTAATCTTGGCCGAGCCCGCCGCCCACGCGGTCTTGCGCGCCGCCAGCCCCGCCGCGTAGGCCGACAGGGGGTACTTGGTCTTCTCCAGCTCGGCAACGTGGCTGGGCCACGGGCCTGTCTTCAACCTCTCCATGATATTAGATGCGCGCGGCGCCAGCTCGTCTACGTCAAACCTCTGGGCTTGTTGGGCCTCCATGTGGGTTTGTTAATTTCCATAAATATCCCTTATTACCAACCAATGTTAATACCGCTGTGATTTTTTACGTATTAGTGATAAATAGAATTCATCAGTACACTTACATAAAGAGTTGTGTATTTATATTCAGGCATATTGTTAATAATCTCTGGTTAATAAGATATATTTAAGATTACGTTCAATATGACTCATGTCGGCTCCACCCGGCTTGCCTCCGCCCGAGGAGCTGTTGAAGAGGGCTGAGGAGGTTCTTGGAGAGCTTGAGAAGGGTCCGTGGCCTAGCCACGTGAAGGAGTTGCGGAAGACGCGGTATCCGCTCCACATATATGGCGTGGGTCTTGTGGCGAGGAAAAGCCCCTGGGGCCCCGGCGCGGTGACTGTGAAGTACGTCAACACCGGCGTCCTATCGAGATGGTCGCGGGAGTGGGTGCCCAAGGGCGGCGAGGAGACCCACTTCAGGGTGTTCCACACCCCGGGCAAGTTCTGGAAGACAGACTTCGTTAGGCAGATCATCAAGATCTCTAGAGAGCTTGGGGTAGGTCTCATCGAGCTGGTGGGCCAGACGGGGGCCTTCGTCCTCAACCTCACCAAGGACAAGGCAGAGGAGATGGTGGACGCTCTGCGCTCCATCGGCACAGACGTGGGGGGTAGCGGAGACGCCATCAGGTCGTTGAACGCCTGCGTTGGGCCTGCGCTTTGCGAATTCGCGCTTTACGACACGTTGAAGTGGTACGCCGAGTTCCACAAGGACAAGAGAATAAACGACGCCATAGCCACGCCCAACTTCCCGTACAAGTTCAAGATAAAGTTCTCCGGCTGTCCTATGGACTGCACAAGGGCCAACAGGGCGGATCTAGGTTTCATAGGGATTTGGGAGGGTGCTCCTGAGGTGGATCAGGAGCTTCTTAGGAGGAAGATTGAGGCTGGGGAGGTGGATCCGGAGAAGCTTGCCGCAAACTGCCCCTCCGGCGCCATCACCTGGGACAAGGAGAAGAAAGAGCTGAAGATAGACGGCACAAGATGCAAAAAGTCAATGCACTGCATAAGATCCGCCTTCCCAGCAATAAAACCAGGTAGGAAGAGGAAGGTGGCTGTGTTGGTTGGAGGCGGCGTGAAGGGTAGGTTTGGGCCTAAGTTGGGGTGGTTTGTGGGGTATCTGCCGCCTGACGACGAGGGTCTGCGTCAGGCTATAGATTTGACGTTTAAGGTCATTGAGCCGTGGGACAAGGAGGCGCCGCCTAAGTACAGAGTCGGCGACTACATCATGCAGATCGGCATTGAGGGGTTTGTGCAGAAGGCTGGTATAAAGCTTGAGGGGATGCCGCCTCTTGCCAAGATTGGCGACGAGGTGCCCTTCGCCGTGTTGAGTAAGGAGGAGAGGGAGGCCTACCTAAGCTTGGTGAGAGAGCTCAAGGAGAGGGTATGACGGCGGATCCCAAGGCGGCTAGGCTTCAGAAGGTGTTTCCAGTTGACTTGAACAAGTTCTTGCCTGAGATAGTTCTGCGGAACTACGGCAGGTGGGTGGATAGGAAGTTCCACGGATACGGCATAATAGAGCACATATCCGAGACGGGCGAGAGGGTGTTCACGGTCAAGATCGCCATGCCTCCCAACGCAAGGCTCAGCGCAGATACGCTTGAGCAGTTTGCAGACATCGCTGACAAGCTTGGTGTTGGGGCCATGAGGGTCACCATGGCTGGGAACCTCGAGATCCTTACCGACTCGTTGGATAAGGCCCTTAAGATCAGGGAGGTGGTGGAGAAGATGGGGTTCCCGGTGGGCGGCTGGGGGCCCACTCTGTGGGGGATCAACTCGTGTACCGCGTATCTGACCTGTACCACCGCGGTGGTGGACTCGCCGTCGATCACAAAGGCCCTCGGCGACGCGCTTAAGCCCTACTTCACCGGCGAGGTAACTCTGCCAGCCAAGTTGCGGGTGTTTGTGAGTGGGTGTCCTGCGTTGTGTGCAGGCGGCTCGGCGATGGACATAGTGATAGTGGGGCAGTGGGGGGCTCCGCCGAAGATAAGAGAGGAGGCCCTCGGCAACTGTCTGCCGCCTAAGAGGGTGTTGGAGAAGGTGCCGGAGAGCCAGGTCTTCATTGTGCAGGTGTGCCCCACCGGCGCCTTGTCGCTTAGGCGCGAGGGCGACAAGGTGAAGCTTGTCCTCATTCCGGAGAAGTGCATCAACTGCGCCCGCTGTAAGGAGAACTGCGACGCCTTTGACTACGACCCGGAGAACGTGGGCGTCGCCGTGTTGGTGGGCGGCAAGATGTCTAACACAGGCAAGGGGCCGCGGCTGGGCAGAGTACTGATCCCGTGGATTCCCGCCGTCCCGCCGAGGTACGAGGAGATCGTGACCGTGGTGAAGAGGGTGGTGGACGTCTGGAGGGAACACGCCCAGCCCGGGGAGAGGTTAGCTGAGTTCATCGATAGAGTGGGCTGGCAGAGGTTTATAGAGATGGTGGGCTTGAGCAAGGTGCATGCTATGTATCAGAAGATGCCTGACTATGTGAGGACGTATATGTACTTCAGACAGAGGAGCGACGCCTGGCCGCGGTTTAGAGATGGAATATAGGATAAGGTCGCGGGAACTCCAAAATTTTTTAATCCTCCAGACGGAGGGGGTCCAGGTCTTTTTCCTCGAAGATCTGGACCTTTACGTGGTTTCTCACTTCGACGGGGAACTCTACCGCCTTGGGTTTGTTGACTTGAGGACCAGGGTGGGGCTGAAGGTGAGGTGCGATAGACTGGAGGAGGAGGCCGCGGCTACGACGGAGCTGAAGGATATCCCCTGGGAGAGACTGCGGCTGAAGGTGGTGTTTACACTGTACCCCCTCAACTGCTTCGAAGAGGGGGCCGAGGGGGCCCTGGCTCTTAAGATCAACATAGAGCCTCATTGGCTCATGTACGACTGGGTTAAAATCGCCAGAGCCATCCTGTCTAGCTGGTCTGAGCAATATGTGAGGTGGCTTAGAGAGAGGTTCGGACCCGTAGATGCAGTCAAGATCGTGGGGCCCGGCGCCTAGCCGCGTTGCTGACAACCACGCCGGACGTGTAGGAAAAGAGGCGTTTTAGAGTCTTTTGTATATCAGCCTCACCGCCTCTCCCACCCTCTGTAGTACTACGAACTTGTCCACCATGGGGCACGTGCAGTAGAGGAGGAAGGCCTCGCTGGGGTTCAGCTCGATAGCCTCTATGAAGGCGTGGTGGGACTTGGCGAAGGACACGCGGCCGCCGCCCTCGTTTCTAATCCGCATCGTGATGAAATCGATGTGTTGCCCGGGGTCCAGGGAGTCCACGACTATGCCCGGGATCTTTAAGAACTCCTGTACCCGCGCCTCGTCTAGGGGCTCGCCGTCGACGCCGAAGTGCTTCAGCGCCGCTGTGTCGACTTCCATGTACATATTTCGATATATATTTATAAATGTTGTGATTAATACATTGTTATTATCACCTGTCCATAAACCCTTCTCCCGCTGAGTCCCTTCAAAGAGACGGCGGTGGAGCCGCAACGGGGGAGCAGAAAGAGGGCATTGGACTCTCCGCGTTGCTATCGTCGGCTTGGGAGCACTGAGGCGATGTTTTCAGCCTCGGCCACCTCCGCCAGCTTTTTGTCGGCTGTGTAGAGCGTCTCGCATCTCACGTATTTGCAGGTGGCAATTTGCAGGGCGTCCACCACATACATGTGGTGGCGGAGCACCACGGCGATAGACCCCCTCAGAATTTTCCCCACTAGAGGCACCACGACGAAGCTTCCCAGGCGGGTCAGCGTCTTGACTTCTCTCAGCATCAGAGAGACGGCGGTCTTTACATCTCCGGCGAGCTCGCCCCTCCTGGCCTTTTTGTCTAGGACTGAGACCGCCTCGCCGATGTTGAGGACCGAGGTGGCTAAGACGGCTGATCCCCTATATGCAGAGTCGAAGAGCTTGTCCACATCCTGGGTCCCCTCCTCCTCGACGTAGCGCTTGACCAAGGCGCTTGTGTCAAGATATATCATCGAGGCGGCCTCTGCGCAACTCGGCGACTAGCTCAGAGGCGGGCCGGCCGAGGGCTTTTGGACGCCGCGCCGCGACCTCGCCAGGCGGCAGAAACGCGTCGCATTCCAAGCCGAGGTCTCTGCAGAGGACGTCGACGAGCCCCTCTCCGTCTAGAGTCCAGAGGAAGTCCTCCACCACGGCGCTCAACGAGCCGAGCCGCCTCGCCTTCGACTTCACCCGCTCCACGACGTCTCCCGACATGGAAAGAGTCACCTTCTTCACGTATATACGGGTATACGTACTTTATAAACTTTCCCAACTGCGCATGGACGTATCATCGCCGTTGTTCAAGTAGCTCACGCCGAGCCGCCGGTCTACGCGTGCTCAGCCTCGTACATCCTTATTATCAGTTGTTCATATGGGCTGAGCCTCTTTGCCCCCATCACCTCCACCTCGCCGTTGGCCAACCTGTAGTAGGTGATTTCGCCGGGGGTCTCCCTAACGGCGTATCTGATCTCTCTGCCGCGCGCCGCCTCTTCGAAGCCCTCAAGCTCAGATGCGGCGAAGTAGGCGGGTGTGTGAAGCACGGCGGTTTTCCGAATCAGCCGCACCATCTTCAAGACGAGGCTGCCCAGGTCGTCTCTATACGGCCCCGCCAGCACGAGCCCATGGTCCACCTCTCTAACCTCCTCTGGAGTAGCGGCCTCCGTCTTTAGTCCAGAGGCCAGGCGGAGGGCGGCCACGGCGGACGCCATGGCGATACAGCTCTCGTTCTGCTGGTAAAAGATGTAAAGAACGTCAAGGTCCTTGGTCAACTCCCAATACGCAGTGGCGAGCAGAGACCGGTACCTCAACTCAGAGGGCTCCACGGTCGAAATAAACCTCTCTTATATATACAAATGCTCCGCAGAAGTGCATCGGCATCGTCACTTTACGCCAGACGGTTGAGTCTATGGAACGGTAGGCATCGTGTTTGCCCCCGGCGCTACCAACAGAACCTGCTACCTAGTGGTCTACGGCGCCGCGGCTTCGGCGTCTGGGGATTACACCTAGTAAACGTGGGATTTGTGGCATTCCGCAAAGACGACTGCCGAGGCTCAACGACGCCGGAGCCGAGGCCACCTCCGCCTCAGCCCTATGTGGAGGCGTATCTGAAGAATCTCCGCGAAGCCGTGGGAAAGGGGGCCCTCGGCACGACTTCTTGAAGGAGCTGAACTCCCGCTGCGAGAGATTTAAGATGCCTGCTTGCCGCGCTACTATGCGTCAAGAGGGAGGATTTGGTAGAGGTGGTGGACGACGTAGGAGGAGTTTTCCTTGAGGAGGTGTATGGAGTAGTGTTGTACCTAACCCTTTTCCCCACCTCTTTCTGCCGCCAGCTTAGCCACGTACTGCGCCAGAGGGCCTAGCCTGCCGCTTGGCGCTGTTATGTGGGGGACGCCCAGCCTGGCGAGAGCTCTGGAGACTCCTGGGCCTCCGGCGACTACCAGCCTCAGCTTCAGCTCCTCCACGGCGCGGGGCCCGCCGATCTCCGCGAAGTACTGAACGGCGAGGGCGCTGGTGAACACCACAAGGTCAGCCGACAGCGCCCTCTCGACCATCTCGACTCCGGTGGGCAGGGCCCGGTAGGGGAAGAACTCGAGATACCTGCACCTCACCCGCGCCAGAAGCTCCTCGTCCCGGGCCCCGTAGTGGAACACAACGGCACAGCGGCAACCCTCCAGCTGGAACTCCTCCACCATCGACGCCACCACGGCCGGCCTCACGCCGAAGGCGTTCTGCACCATGACGGCGCCCTTCTCCCCCTCCACCGTGGCCACCTTCATCTGAGCCACGAGTCCCCGCGCCACCTCGTAAAGCCCTGCCGCCTTGAGCTCCTCCGCGGCCCGGTACGCCGACCTGCCGCTGGCGAAGACCACGGCGTCGCAGAGCCTCAAGGCCTCAACGACGGCCGCCGCGTCTAGGCGGCTCTCCACCAGCTGAACCATAGGAGCCTCCACCACCTCCGCATCTCTCGCAACAGCCTTAAACACCGGCACGGCGCCGGGCGACGTAACTGCGATACGCATATAAAGAAAAAGAAAGTCGATTAAAAACAGCAACACCTCTAGGTCTCCGATATGGATACCACCCAGCCCTCTTCCACCACTAGATCTCCGCCGTCGTCAAGCCTCACCATTTCTGCCGCCAGACACATCAACATCCCACTTACTTTCTTCAAATCGCCGGTCGGGCCGCGCTACGCCAACTGTACTCCTCAAGCGTCTCTGTGAAACCTTAAGCTCTTGTCTGAGCTCGTTGATGATGAGGTGGGTACGCCCCTTTAATGGGTTTTGTAGCGCCGTATAGATCAGAACAAGTTTCGCAGTGGGCCGGAGTCTCTCCATGTAAGTCAAGTCATAATTGGTTCGCATACGAAGAAAACCCCGCCCTCTTTTTAATGCTGAAAAAGTTGTTATTTCTTGAGCTCGGCGGCGACTTTGTCGGCTTCTTTTATCACCTCGTCGTAGGGTGGCTCGTTGCGGGGGTCGTCTGAGTACCACACGTATCTGATGGTGCCGCTCGGGTCGATGATGTAGACAGCTCTCTTGGCTAGGTGGAAGAGCGGTAACCCGAGGAGATTGGCTTGCACCACGTCGTACATGGCTATCACCGTGCGGTTGAAGTCTGACAGCAACGGGAAATTCAACCTATTAGCATCTTTAAAAGCCTTGAGCGCAAACGGGCTGTCCACCGAGATGCCCAGAACAGCCGCGTTGGCTTTGTTCAGAAGCGCCATCTTGTCTCTAAACGTGCAGAGCTCCTTCGTGCATACAGACGTAAATGCCCCTGGGAAAAACAGCAATACCACCGGCCTCCCCTCCCTCAGCACCTCAGAAAGCCTCACAGGCTTAAGCTCCTCGTTGAGCAACTCGAAGTCTGGCGCCTTATCTCCAACTTTCAGCGGCATAACCCTCTCCCAATATGCAAATATAAACATTTCTATAACAATACATCATTTTACTTATCGAAAACACACGGTTGACTACTACAGCAAACGCCGCGTAAACGTTTGTCCGAGACGTGTAGTCCTCGCCGTGCACAGCCACAGCACCTGGCCGTAGACCTCCGGCGGCGCGGGTAACTACGCCCATAAACCCGGGCGACGAACTCCATGCGTCCTATATGCGTCATCCGCCCGCCTGGGGGCTGGGTTGGCGTTAATCGGCTGTAACGACCCTCCTCGTCATGGGGTGGGGCCCAAATAGCTTCTCTACTCCGCCCTCGCCTATCTCGTAGGTTTCCGTCGTCGAGTAGATGAGCCGGTCTCCGTGAGACGCGAGGCCGGTCGTGCCGAAGGTGGGGGGCGGCAACCTGTGCGGCACCTCCTGCCAGAGCTCCCCGTCGTCGCTTGAGATCACCGGCTTGGTCCTCATTAGGTGGCTGAACAGCCTCCCGCCGTGGATCACCAGGGCGTGGGCGTATCCCTCAGACCCCTCTGCCTGCTTGAAGCTCCTTAGGTCTTGGGACACGTATATGCCCGAGGCGGTGGCCACCAGCAACCTGCGGCCAAACGCAAGCAGGTTGTGCTGATCCTCGGCGAAGTCCAGCGGCCTCAGGGAATCCACCGAGTCGCCGACCATCAAGTTGCCCACCTCTACGGCGGCCGCCAAGACGTCGCCGAAGCGCGCGAAGTCGGTCACGTGGGGAGGGCCCAGGGGGAAGTGCCACCCCAGCTCCGCGGCGTATCTCCGGAGGTCCACCTCCCGGCCTCTCTCCACCTCAAGCACAACCGGCCCCTCCAGGGAGGCGTAGGTGCGGTCCTCTCTGTATAGCCTCCAGCACGCCCTCTTGTCCAGTTTCTGCAGAGTGGGGAGCTTGTACAAGCCGCTCTCAGCGCAGACCAAATCCTCAAGGATGTCGTAGACGGCCAGCCCCCTGCAGCAGAAGAGGCCGCCGTCTTCCCTATACACCCCGTCCTCGGTGGCCACGAGGATCATAGATCCTCCACCTGGGCCCGCCGCTTCACGAAGGTGCCCCTCTCCAGCTCCCGGAAGGCCTCTGCGACCTCCTCCCAAGCGTTCATGACGATGGGGCCCCGCCACGCCACTGGCTCGCGGAGGGGGACGCCGGAGAGCACGAGCGCCCTCGCGGGTCCGTCTATCCTGAGATCTCCGCCGTCGGTGCTCAAGACGACTAGGCTTCTGTCCTCCACGCGCCTACCCTGTATCCTGGCGGGCCCCCCGAAGTTGTAAACCAAGGTCCGCCAGCCCTCCCCCACCTCCATGGCGAAGGACGTCTCCGCGGGCACCTCCACGTCCATATACACGACGCCCAGCGCGGTCAGAGGCCCCTCCACGACGCCCGTCCCCGGCTCCCTGACCCTCCCCGAGATCACCCGCACCTTGGCGCCCGAGTCGGTGACCGCCGCCGGGATGGACGCCCCCTTCAGGTTCTTGTAGAAGGGGTCCGACATCTTCTCCCGCCGAGGTAGGTTGACCCACAGCTGGAAGCCCGAGACCTCGGGGTCGCGGCCGAAGGGCCTGGGCATCTCCGAGTGAAATATGCCAGACCCCGCGTTCATCCACTGCAGATCCCCGGGCCCCAAGACGCCTCTGTTGCCCTCGGAATCCTCGTGCTCGACCTCGCCCTTCAGCAGGTAGGTCACAGTCTGGATCCCCCTGTGCGGATGCCAGGGAAACCCCGCCAGATACTCGTGGGGGTAGCGGGAGCCGAAGTGGTCCAGGAGCAGAAACGGGTCGGTCAGCTCGGCGATTGTGGGGTCGCCGAACACCCTATAGAGCTTGACCCCCGCCCCGTCCCGGGTCCAGACGCCCCTTAAATAAAATTCTATATCCATGTACATAATCGATTTGATGATTAAAATTCTACGCCTTCTTGAGTTGTGAGATGTGCTGAGGGGGATGGTTGGCGGAGGCCGGCGAGGATCTACCCTCTTCAATGCCGAACTGTTTACACACCTGTCACGGTGACGGGTCCGTGTGCACGGCGGGGTGTCTCCCGTGGTCTTCGTTGCCGTAATTAGACGGCCGGGTCTCCTCCAGCTACCACCAGATATTCGCCGACCCGTGCCGCGGAGGGCAGTGCGGGAAGTAATTAAGGGGTGGCTCATCGCGTTATTTCGGCTGTGCCCGGCTGAGTATAGTGTTGTGTACGGCTAGAGGGAGGTGGGTGGGGTTTTCTCCTTGACAGGTTGTCGCGGTGCTGTGGTCTCTGTGTGCACGATCCACGGCGCGGTAAGATGAGGACGCCGAGGGCCGGCCTCGTTAGGAGCCAGTTAATCAACGCCAGCGGGAAAGAGGGCAGGGTTGTAAATCTCCGGCTCCTCATACTATTTAGATCGGGCCTTTCAGCATGTGTTGGGGGGTTAACGTTTTAGTTGCACATCCAATAAAGGCGTGCGATAACGACATATATTGGCATTGGCGGAAAAAGCGGCAAAGAATTGCTATATCAGTGGCGTTTTTCGCGGCGGTATATAATATATGTATTTATGTATTGATATGTAAGGATATGTATTTTTCGCCTCAAATGAGGCGCCGGCTCTTTTCATCAAGGCGTTAATATATACATGCCGGCGGTAGTATATACTTCGATATGTAACTATGTATTGAGAATTGTTGGTATTTATTGCGACCTAGGACCTTGGCGTCCGATTTTACTTGGGCCTAGGTTAACCGCCTAGCCGCGGTATATGCGGATAAATTTATATAGGAGTCCTATGTTTTTCACATGGTTAAAACAAGGGAGATACCCGGCTACGCATTTGGCAGGGTGCCTAGGGCGCCCATCAGCTGGGAGGACTTCGAGCTGTTGAAGAAGACCGTGATGTGGAGCGAGGACGACGCCAAATATCTGAAGATGGCGTGTCAAGTACTCAAGGACCAGATAGACCAGATCTTAGACCTGTGGTATGGGTGGGTCGGCTCGAACCCACACCTCGTGTACTACTTCTCAGACCCCGCGACCGGCAGACCTATTCCCGAGTATCTGGAGGCGGTTAGGAAGAGGTTCGGCCAGTGGATACTTGACACGACGTGCCGGGACTACGATCAGCAGTGGCTTGACTACATGTACGAGATAGGGCTGAGGCATCACAGGACTAAGAAAAACTTGACAGACGGCGTGGTCTCGGTGCCGCACATACCGCTGAGGTACATGATAGCCTTTATCTACCCCATAGCCGCCACCATAAGGCCCTTCCTAGCTAAGAAGGGCCACAGCCCAGAAGACGTGGAGAAGATGCACACGGCGTGGTTTAAGTCGATCGTGTTGCAGACGGCCATCTGGAGCCACCCATACGCCAAGGAAGGGGACTGGTGATTTTTTAAACGCCTCTTTTTTTCACCCGTGTCCTTAGCGAACAAAACGGCATATCTTTTCGGCAGGCTCGCCAGCACGTACGACTACGTGCTCAGGAGGTGCGCCGCGCGACACGGCCTCACGGCGCTTCAGTCCGAGTTGCTGATGGCGGTGGCCCGGGGAGGAGGCGCACGGGGGGTCACGGCTCTGTCAAGGACGCTACTTCTGACGCAACCCACGGTTAGCGACGCGCTTGCGGCCCTCGTAAAAAAGGGTCTTGTCGAGGTGGCCCCCGGCGTAGACAGAAGGACGTCAACGCCGCGGCTCACAGACCGTGGGCGGGATGCGGCCATGGAGATAGAGCGGTGCACGTCGATCATAAGCTCAGCCATGCAACAACTGGGCGGCGAGGATCTGCGGGGGCTCTTCCATGGGCTTCTGAAACTCGCCGCTGAGCTCTACAAGGCTGGGGTGATACTTGAGGCGCGCATCTGCTTGACGTGTAAATACTTGTCGAAAAGAGGAGGTTACTACTGCTCGTTGCTTAAAGCACCCATCCGCGTGGAGGAGCTTAGGGTTGATTGCCCCGACCACAGCCCCGCGGCGCGCCCGGCCCGGTGGAAGTAAGGGCAAAGGCTCTGTGAACATGTTGCTAAGAGATTGCGGCCCGGAAATAACAACTATGTAGTCCCAGCCAATATATACCTTAGTCGAATATTCCCCACAAAGTTACATATTTATGTATTTTATATACCGCTGTAGGGCCCTCTTAAGTCTTGCCGATTTTAAACGCGTGTAGCAGTATCTCGATGGCTCCCCGCAGGTTCTCGGCCACGTATTTGGTTTTGAATCTATGTTGAGTTCTGCCGTTGGTGACGGCGACGAATGGGACCCCCGCGGCGTTGGCGGCGGCTTCGTCCCACTCGCTGTCGCCCACCATGACGGCCTCGCCGACGCCGAGCCTCTCCAGCGCCTTCAGGACGGGATCTGGGCTCGGCTTGGGTCTTATGCCGGGCTCTCTCGCCACCACGGCGTCTACGGCTATGCCGTGCCGCTGAAGCACATACGCGGTGGGGCGCGGGGAGAGGAGGGTGACGACGGCCTTGGGCGCTCCCTTCACGGCTTCTAGAAACTCCGCGAGGTAGGGCATGGGGGTCGAGGCGGCGGCTCCCCACAGCTCGTATCTCTCCACTATCTCGTTGGCGGCGCTCCACGCCCCGCCCTCCAGCGAGATCAAGATGTCCATGACCCTCTTCGTGCACTTGCCCCAGTAGGTCTCGGGGCCTGCGGCCCGGGGCGAGAAGCCCCTCGCCTCCAGCTCCCGCAGGGCGGCGCAGTAGTCCGTGTGGTCCTCCACGTTGACCAAGGTTTTGTCCAGGTCCAGGAGGAGGGCCTTCACCACCATCTCTGCATTATCACCTTCCTGTCCGTGAAGAAGTCCACGGCGTCTATCTGGGCGTGGAGGACGCCGAAGAAGGACTGCTTGCGGCCGCCGAAGGGGAAGTGGGGCGTGGGCTGGGCTATGGACATGTTTATGCCGATGTTGCCCGCGTTGACCCTCCGGGCGAACTCTCTGGCGTATCTCCCGCTGGAGGTGAAGATGGAGGCCGCGTTGCCGTATCTCGTGGCGTTGGCCAGCTTCAGGGCCTCTTCGAAATCCTCGGCGTATATGATCGGAAGCACGGGGCCGAAGACCTCCTCCTGCGCGATCTCCATGTCTATGGACACCGAGTCAAGCACCGTGGGGCCGAGGTAGAAGCCCTCCTCGTATCCCCGCGGCGGCTGGGCCGCCCGGCCGTCCACAAGGGGCTTGGCGCCCTGCGCCACCGCCCTGTCTATCATTTCCATGACCCTCCTCCGGGCCGCGGCGGATACGAGGGGCCCCATGTCTGTGCCGTCGAGGAGCTGGTAGCCGATCTTTATCCTTTTGACTCTCTCCACCAGCGGCTCCTTGAACTTACGGTAGGCGTCCCCCACCAGTATGAGGTTCCCCGGCGCGAGGCAACGCTGGCCCGCCATCACGAAGAAGCCGGTGGCCACGTTCTCCACGGTCTGCTCCGGCGGGGCGTCCGGCATGACCACGACGGGGTTCTTAGCGCCGGCGCCCACGAGGGCCCTCTTGCCGTGGGCCGCGGCGAGGGCGTAGACCTGCGACCCGACTCTTGTGGAGCCTACGAAGGCTACGCCGACCACCTCTCTGTGTTTTATCAGTTGCTCCGCGGCGGAGCCGTCGCCCAGCGCCACGTTTAAAACACCAGGAGGGTAGCCGGCCTCGGCGAAGAGCCCCGCCAGGTACAGGGCTGGGATTGGGTCCAGCTCGCTGGGCTTGAGGACGACGGTGTCGCCCAGCGTCACGGCTAGGGGTATGAACCACATGGGTATCATTACGGGGAAGTTAAACGGCGTAATCACCGCGAAGACGCCCAGCGGCTCCTTAACCGTCTCCATGTCGATCTCCGGGTCGGCGCGGGCTATGTTCATTACCTTCCTCACCTCCGCCGCGTAGTGAGGCGCCGCCAGCGCCATGTCGATGGCCTCGACGGCGCGTCTCAACTCCCCGTGGGCCTCGGCCACGGTCTTCCCCACGTTTTGCGCGATGAGCTTAGCCAGCTCGTCGAGTCTCTGCTCGAAGAGGATCTTGAGCTTCACGAGGTGCTGAAGCCTGTCGTAGACCGGGAGCTTAGACCACTTCTCAAATGCCGCGGCGGCGGAGCCCACCGCGTCGTCTACCCTCTTGGCCACCGGGACCTCGCCGATCTGCCTGCCGAGACCTGGGTCGTAGGTGGGCAGATGCCGGTCGTGCTCCGGCTCCACGTATTTGCCGTCTACAAATGCCTTCAGCCTCCCGTATTGAGCCGAGAACCTATACATTGCATCGACACCGTAGCGAATTTTTTAATGCTTGGGAAAAATAATGTTGGTTAAAGCTCTATAGTTTGATATTTAGCAAATTATATACGATGTCTTTTATAACGTCGCCTGTAGTGCTCCACTTCTCTTCGCGTTTCTTCCTGCTCCACACCGTCTCGGGCCTGGCCTGTAGGGTGTAGACGCCGTTTTCCACGGCCCACTCCACGTCTACGGGATGCCCGAAGTACCGCTCTAAAGCCGCCGCCTGCTCCGCCAGCTTAGCCACCTCCTCGTCGGTGAGCGACGGCGCCGTCGCCTCCTCCGGCGTGGTTTCGCGCCTAGTCACCCGCCCCTCCTCCAGCACGTACTTCACCGATTTCCCGCTGGAGATTTGGCGCTTGAGTATCTCGCCGGTGATTTTGCTCACGACGAATCTGTCGGGGTTCACCTCACCGGCGACCACCGCCTCCCCCAGGCCCCAGCTGGACTCCACGACGATTACCGATCTGTCGCCGTTGAGCGGGTCCAGGGTGAAGGCGACGCCCGCCGCCTTGGGGTTGAGGAGCCTCTGCACCACCACCGCCATGAAGACCTTAGAGGGCGGGATTCTGTTGTCCAGCTTATACGTCACTGCCCTGTCCTCGAAGTTGCTAGCCCACACCCTCCGCACGTAGTCAACCGCCTGGGCACCCCTCACGCCGAGGTACGTCTCGTGGATGCCCGCGAAGCTGAACTCGGGGGAGTCCTCGTAGGTGGCGCTGGACCGCACCGCCAGGAAGTCGCCGGCGAATTCGCTGGACACCTTGGCGAGGTCATTGCCGACGTCGGGAGGCATCTCGCCCTTCAAGAAGGCCTCTCTGATTTCGTGTGCGAGCCTCAGCGGATCGCCCTGCCGAGACTCAAGCCTCCAGATGAGCTTATCTATGCCGTTGTACTCCACATAGGCCTTATACGCCGTGCTGGTCACCACGTAGCCAGGAGGGACCTTGGCCCCCGCCTGTACCAGCTCGCCGAGGGAGGCGCCTTTGCCCCCAGCCAGAAGCACGTCGGTTCTCCTGAGGCTCGATATCGGCACTAGAAACGTCATTCCAGTATCTCCACCACGCCCTTGAAGCCGTCTACCCTGATTTTCATGCCGTCTTTGACAAGCCTAGACGCGTTGCCCGTGCCGACGACCGCAGGTACGCCGTACTCCCTCGCCACTATCGCTGCGTGGGCCATGAGGCCTCCTATGTCGGACACAACCGCCTTCACCTTGGCGAACACAGGCCCCCACGCGGGAGAGGTGTTGGGGCAGACCAGTATATCGCCCTCCTTGACCTTGGAGAGTTCCTCAAGCGAGGTGACCACCACGGCTCTGCCCTCCACCAAGCCCGGCGAGGCTGGGAAGCCCTTTATCACCTTGCCCGCGGCGGCGGCCGTGCCGAGCCAGTCCTCTATCCTCTCCCGCGTCACGCCCCACAGCATGACTGTGAACGGCTCCGTCACGACCTCAGGCGGCTTCCCCATGGCGGGGGGCGGCTTCACCTCCCTCAGCTTTTTCAGAATCTCCTTTCTCTTGGCTATCTCCCTCGGCCAGTAGTACTTGCCCACCGCGGGCATCACCACGCCCCAGCTGGTGACGAGGTCCTGGAGGGCCAGCGCCACCTCCCACCACGTCATGTAGAATATGTCGTCGGGCTTCTCGAGGAAGCCGTGTTTCTGGAGTATCCGCCCCACCTCTCTTATCTTTCTGTAGAGGACCGTGTGGCCCCAGTGCTCCACGAAGAAGTTGTGCTCCTCCACATAGGGAAACACCGTCCTCGCCACTTGGAGGTACTGGTCGAAGACCTTCCTGTCTTCCTCGCCGAGGAGCTCTCTGTACTTGTTGGCTATGTCGTCTCTCTGACTCCTGAGCCTCTCGGTGGCCGTCTCGAGGGTCTCCCCCCTCTTGACCTTCGCTATGTAGTCCTTCAAGAAGCCGAAGGGTATGTTGAGGTCGTCGATCCACCGGGGCTCGTGGTGGTAGAAGCCTATGCCGGTGGTGTAGTAGAACCAGGGGTACTTCACGCTGTTCCACTCGTCGAACCACTTCCTCTCGTTTTGATTGCTGGAGCGGGAGAGCGAAGCCTCCATCTGCTCCGCCGTGGCGAAGGACAGTATCTTGTCGGCAACGCCGAGCTCCACCGCCAGCTTCGCCAGGCGCCTGAGCTCTAGATCCGGCTTGAAGAGGATGACGTCTATGCCGGCCACCATTAAGGCTATGTGTTGATCCGGTATGTCGGGGAACTTCTGCTTCATGAACTGGTAGAACAGCAGATACGCCGCGTATCCGAGGTTCAGCATTTCGAAGTGCTTCCACCAAAGCCTCTGCTCCAGGAGCATCAGCTTGAACCAGTTCTCCACCAAGTGATACGCCGAGGGCGAATAGCCGAGGTGGTCAAACACCACCTTCTCGTCTTCGAACTCGGGGAGGTCTCTGAACTCCAACGCCTCCATCTCCTTGATGATCCTCTCAGCCTCGGGCTTCCAGCTCTTCTCGTAGATCTCGTTCCAGTTCTGGTAGTAGTGCCCCGCCCTCCTCTGGAAGTACTCAAGCCTCTTCTGTATCTCCTTCTCGTCCAGCACCGGCACGAAGGAGATGAAGAGGTAGCCGTTCACCACTCTGTGGGGTATGCCGTTGGCCGGCGGCACAACGAAGATTCTGGAGTTGTAGGTAGACAGCACGAGCTCCCAGTCCTGGGGGTGTATGTCGTCCAGCGGCGTCATGACGTCGTAGTGGTGCATGGCGTCTTGGTACCAGAACATCCTGCGCTCCCACTCCACCAGCTCCTTGGGGGCGTCTCTGCCGAACAGGACCGTGGCGGGGAGCCTAAAGTAGGGATACATCCTCTTGTAGGTCTCCAAGTCTATGTCCTCCGGCAGTTTTATTTCGTCTGGGTAGGGGAACCTTCTCTCCGACATGTCTCTAACATGGAATACCTATAAAACTTTTTCATAAAATAATAAAGACATCCTTCTGTGTATTCGTTTTATCCTTAAAATATTTTTGATGATACATGAAATATTTTTTTATAGATGTAATTATTTGAAGCGGCGGCTCATATATTTAGACAGAAGATATTTCTAGCGGGTTCCCGTAAGGACTATGGCGAAGTTAACCACGTATTTCTTCGACGTGCAGGGCACCTTGGTGAGAAGGGATCCCCAGACGCTTAAGAACAAGCTGATCGCGGGGCTTAAGGCCATCGAGCGCGTTAGGCAGGCCGGCGGACGGGTCTTCATCCTCTCCAACGCGCCGCGGGCCACCGAGGAGGTCCACAGGGACCTCGCCGGCGTGGGGATACCAGTTTCGCCGGAAGAGATAATCACTTCGGCGCAAGTGACGGGGGAGTATATCGCCAAGAAGTTCGGCCCGTCGAGGGTATACGTGCTGGGATCCGACGGCTTCAAGGCCGAGCTCGCCAAGTACGGCCACAAGGCTGTTGAGGAGGACGCAGACGTTGTGGTGGTGGGCATAGACAGGCAACTTACCTTCGAGAAGTTGAACAAGGCCATGCAGATGATAATGGGGGGCGCCCGGCTCGTGGCCGCTGGCATGTCGAGGTTTATACCCGAGGACAAGCCCACCATCTCCATAGGTCCCATAGCCATGGCTCTCTACTACGCCACGGGGGTTAAGCCGATAAATACAGGGAAGCCGTCGCGGATCATGTACACTTACGCCCTGGTGAGGGCTAGAGCCGTGCCTGAGGAGAGCATGATAATAAGCGACGACATGGAGGATTTAGTCTTGGCGAAGAAGATGGGCTTCACCACGGCCCTGGTCCTCACAGGCTCCACAACTTTGGAGAGGCTCAAGGCCTCCGGCTTCCAGCCTGACCTAGTGCTGAAGGACGCCGACGAGCTACCGGCATGATCAAGGCCAAGCTCTACGCCTTCGACGTGCATGGAGTGTTTATAACGCGGATGCTCGACGACCCGGAGATGCTCGGCGGCCACGAGGTGGTTAGACGGCTGAAGCTCAACGGCAGTCGGGTAGCCGTGATCGGGAGCGGCTCCAACTGGAGCACAAGGGAATACGCCGAGAGGTTGAGGGCCCTTGGGTTCGGCTTCGACGACGACGAGGTGTGGCCGGCGGCGCGGGTGGCCAAGGTCCACCTCTCCAGAGTTTTCGGCAAGGCCCACGTGTTGGTCGTGGGCGAAGACGGCTTGAGGGAGGAGCTGGAGGCCGGCGGCCATGTCGCCGTCGAGGACTGGAGGGAGGCCGAGGCCGTGGTGGTGGGCCACGACAGGAAGTTAACCTTCGAAAAGCTCACCGCCGCCATCAGGGCCGTCGCCGCCGGGGCGTACTTCCTAGCCGTCAACAAGGTAAGGTGGTACTACATGCCCGATCAGGGCCCCATATTGTCTCCGGGGGCTATAGTGGCCGCCATAGAGCACCAGACCAGGCGGGAGGCCGTGGTCGTCGGGAAGCCCAGCCCGGTGCACTACATGGAGGTGTTGAACCACTTCGGCGTCCGCCCGCATGAGGCCGTCATGGTGGGAGACGACGTGGAGGCCGACATGATGCCCGCCAAGACCTTGGGCATGAAGACTGTGCTGGTGGATTTCAAAAGGAGGTGGGACTCCCAGCATTACCCGAGGGGGCTGGTGGACTTGGTGGTGGGACACGTAGACGACCTTTTGAAATACATCTAAAGCAACAGGCTACACGTCTTCTCCACGAAGTCCACGTGCCCAGCCACTATGTCCACCCGAGCGTCGTGCCTAAGGTCGGCCTCCCTTACGCAGTATCTAAACCTCGGGTTGTACCTCCCCGCAACCAGCGGCGCCGCCACGTCCCAAGGCCCAAGCCTCCGCCTCACGTCCACGTATCCTGCCGCGGCGCCCAGGGCCGACGCCAGTAGCTGACACCCGGCACAGCCGCCACTCCTCAGCTTATAGCCGGCGGCCAGAGGGACCCGGAGGCTTTTGAAGGGGAACCGCCTCCCCAGCTCCACGAAGACCACCGGCTCCGGCCTCTCCCTAGGCTTGACGGGGACGCCGTTTATGAGGAGCCCCCGCTGGGGGTCGGCCGTGTAGAGACGGCCCGCGGCGGGGATATATATGGCTGACTCGGCCAAGTCCTCCAGCCTCCTAGCGCCTACGCCGGCGGCCAACATGACGGCGAAGTACGGTATGCCCAAGGCGAAGTTAGCCGAGCCGTCCAAGGGGTCGACCACCACCAGCAGATCGCCCCCGCCGAACTTCACAAGCCCCGCCTCTTCAGAGAGCAAAGTGAAGCTCCCTATCTCCCTCCTCAAGACCTCGAGCACTGCGGCCTCGGCCGCCGCGTCTACGCGCCTAGTCACGTCGACGTCGCCTCTCCGCACCTCCTCCAAGCCCTCTCCCTTTATGAACATCTCCCACACGAGCCGACCAGCCTCCCGGGCGGCCTTGGCCAAGACTTCAACGTACATACACCAGCCCCTCGTAGCCGTCCACCTCCACCGTCGCCCCCTCTCTGATTTTCTCCGTTGCCCCCTCGACCGCCACCACGGCGGGTTTGCCAAGCTCACGCGCCACTATGGCCGTATGCGACAGAACTCCACCCGCCTCGGCCACCACCCCGGCGGCCGCGGCAAGGGCAGAGAGCCAGGATGGGTAGAGCGCCTTCACCACCGCCACCGCGCCGGGGCCAACCCTCTTGAGGTCCTCGGCGTCTCTGACCAGCACTGCGACTCCGCGGGCCCGGCCCGGCGACGCTGGGACGCCCGCGAGGGCCCCGTCCGGCGTGGCGCGGGCCTGCGCCCTGTGGAGCATGACGAGGTTTGAGTCTCTTATCTCTTCCGGCGGAGTCCCTAGGTGGGGCGGGGCCTCCGCCTTCCTCAGCTCCTCTAGAAGAAGCCGCCTCGAGCGGGCAACCTCCCTCAGCCTCAGCCTCGGCTCCGTGCCGTTGGCCCACGCCGTCAGCCCGTCTAGGAGACCGTGAAACACCTCGTCCCATCTGAGCAGGTATATGTCCTCGGCGTCGTCCAACACCCCCAGCTTCTTCAGCAGTCGGCCGTAGTCCCTGACCTTGCCGTATCCCACGGTGAAGCCTAGGTGCTCCACGTAGAAGCTGTGTTCCTCGATGTATCTAAAGGCCTTCCTGGCGTGGTGTAGGTAGTTCCAGAAGCTCCGCCTAACCTCCTCCGGGAGTAGCTCCGCGTATCGGGCTGCCAGCTCGTCGGGGCTGAGCCGGCGGGGCTCGCCGGGCCCCTCCCGGATGTACCTCTTCAGGTGGGTCAGCGGTATGTCGAGGTTGTTGATCCACCGCTCCTCCCAGTGGTGGAACCCGGTGCCTGTCGATATGTGGAACCAGGGATACTTCGCTGCCTCCCACTCTGCGAGCCACCGGGCCCCCGCCTCGCCTACCTGCGCGAGGCGCTCCTCGAGCTCCTTGGCCGAGTCGGCGGATAGCACCAGTTGATCTAGGCCGAGCTCCCTTGCTCTATCCGCAAGCCTCTTGAGAATTAGGTGAGGTCTCCAGATGTCCATCTCGTCGGGGCGCAACATGTCTATGATGTGGTGTTCTGGGATGTTGGGGAAGAAGGTCTTCAGAAACTTGTGGAAGAGGTGATACAGCAAGTAGCCCACCATGAGGAACTCGTAGTGTTTAAACCAGAGGCGTAGCCACAGAGTATACAGCCTCATCCAGCCCTCCAACACCGCGTATGGCGAGAACCCTTCGCCTTTCTCAACAACGCCGATGTCCTCGAGACCCTGCGGCAGGTCTGTTGGGATCCTCCGCATCTCGTCGACGATCCTCAGCACCTCGGTCTTCCACTCCTCGTACCTCTCGTCCCACCGCTCTAGATACGCCCGAAGCCGCCTCCCGAACTCCGCGATATCGGCGCCACGAGGCGGATAGCTGGTTCTGAAGACTCGGCCCATCACCAGGAGGGTGGCGCGGCCGCCCGAGGTGGGCATGGCGAAGTACCGTGTGTAGAAGTAGGACTGGGCGAGGTCCATCATGGATACGGTGAAGTAGGCGTCGAGCGGGTAGAGGGGCGAATCGCCGAAGTGAGTCACGTCGCGGTACCAGAAGCCCTCCGCCTCGCCGCAGTGGACTTGGCGGGGCGGATACGCCTCGCCGTATCCTCCGCTACAGCTCACGGTGAACTCTAAGGGGAGGGGCAGGCCGCCCGTTGGGGAAGCGGCCCTCGCCTGTGGCCAAGTTCCAGACTCCCCAGTGGATCTTGCACACCACATGGGGCACGCCGTCTCTCTCGAAAAATACGCCGAATACGTCGAGGGGCCACTTTGCGTGGGGACACAGCGGCTCAGCCACGTATACAGCGCCCGCGGCCTCGACGTAGAGGCGGCATCTCCCGTCTACGCAACGGGTTGCGGCTCTGGGCCCTCTAGATCTCGACATGGACGCCCTCGGCCGCGGCTATCCTTGCGATCTTCGCCACAGTGGAAAGCTCCAGCGCCGGCACCGCGCATCTAAGTATCTCCGACCTGATCTCGGGCGTGTCGGCGTATTTGGCCCAAGCCCGCTCGGCTATAGACCAGTGGAAAGCCTCGTCGTCTTCTATCTCCCGGGAGAAGTTGACCAAGGCCTCAGCCACCTTGGCGTGGGAGCCCTGCCACAGAGCCTTGTTGAGATGGGCGTTCTCCACGACGCCTCTGTGTTGCACCGTTGCGGTCAGCTCCACCGTCTGGAAGGCTCCGGAGAACTTGGCTTGGAAATACGGCCTCTCCAGCCTCTCCGCGGCGCACCTCAGCGGGAACTCGAAGAGTTGCACCCACTTCTCTATGGGCTTGAAGCCGGCTAGGGACTCCCCGGCAAGGGCCAAGATCTTCATGCGTAGGTAGAAATGCCGAGCCTCGTCTGCCATTTGGTGAGAGAGGAGGGGTATGAACTCGGGCTCGACGTAGTCGCGGTAGTCGGTCACGGCCTTGGCCAGTACCGAGTTCGCAGCCCACTCGTTCCACGCGCCTTGTTTAGTCCAGAGGATGACCCCCCTTATGTCGGTGGATCTGATCCAGTAGGCGCCCGTGTTGTAGTTGATCCTCAACACGGGGGAAATAAACGACTTGAACCACTCGACGAACTCAAGCCCGTCTCTGAACTTCCCCAGAAACGTGCGGTCATCCGCAAGCGACCTCAGCCGGTCGAAGAGAGGCCTCACCTCCTGGAGCTCCTCCACAAGTAGTTTAGCCACCGACATGACAGAGGGCTTCTCGTTGCTTAAGAATCTTTGGGAAAAATATAGAATGTTCTACGTATATAATTTATATCCTCTTAGTAGGTTTGCAGGTGGTGGATAGCGCCACGCGGGCCACCTGGAGGGTTTCAGCTATCCTAACCATGTTGAACATTATCCTGCGCATGGCGAAGGCCATGTGGGCCTCGTAGGGGTTCAGGCTGGGCAACGACTCCTCCTCGGCTCTGTTAAGCTCCTCTCTAAGCTGTATCAGCTCCTCCAGGTCCTTGGTGTCGAAGGCGCGTGTACATAGGGAGCACATCTTCTCTAGGGCCTCCTGTTTCCTAATGCCGGGTAGGAAGTCAGCCATCCTGTAGACGTAGTAGCCGATCTCCCTCAGCCTAAGAGCGATCTCGTAAAACGCTGCGAAGACGGGGTACGGCATCTTGTTCCGCTCAGGCTCCTTGATGGCGATTGAGAGAGTTCTCTGGAGGTAGCGGGCAACTCGCTTCGATTCTTGTATGAGCTCCCGAACCTCAGAGCCGTCTCTAAGCCGGCATATGGAGTCGATTATTTCTCTGAGGAAGCTGAGGTATTTGTTCATAAGCCTCCTCACATTTGCCTCATCTACTGCCTCAATGTCGTCGCGAATCGCCACCACGATCCAATCCTTCCCGAAGTCCTCGATCTCGTACCCTATCAACTCCTTTCGGAGGTCTCTGAGGATGGAGAGACCCGCCCCGTTGGATTTCTTCACTACAATCTTGTTGACGCCCAGCACGTACAGCTGCTTCACGAGCTCGGCCAAGGCGCCGACGTCTAGAGCTGAGGCGTCTATCTCAGTCTCGCAACTGGTCACCGGGATTCTTATGATGACGTTGTTGTTGGCGTCTTCAAACACCAGCAGGGGGTCGTGGGCGCTTATGCCGTTTTTCTCCACCCACTCCCGGGGAAGAGACACGATGAAACTCCCGGTCTTGATCTTCTGAACACGTCTAACAAACTTTGTAGCCATGTACCGAGAAAAATGGTATTTAAAATATTTTTTTGTATTTATAAATAATTGGGGATCCAGGGCTTTAAAGGCCTTATCACTATGCCGCCGGCTGGGCAGGCCGCGCGGGCCTTCAGAACGTCGTGTAGAGCTCCCGGCGGAACGACGGCATGGGGCCCTCCCGTGGGTTTCATGACGGCTTTACTGCCTTCGGCGTTTTCCACAACCGTGAACAGCTCGGGCGAGGCCTCGACGCAGTACGGACATCCCCCGCATCTGTGCCATAGTATCGAGACGCGGAACATGTGCAAATAGACGGCGGGGAATATATATGTATTCAAAATTTAATTAATTTAAATTCAGCCGAATTATTTACGACAGGGCCTTCGCAACCTCCCGAGCCACTTCCTCGTCTTGGTCCCCGGTGCCTCCGCTGACGCCTACCCCTCCCTCCTTTGTGGGCAGTCCCCCCTTGCCGAAGATAAGATCTGCGTGGATGGTGAGGCCTAGGTATAGGGGAAGGTTCTGGCTCGCCCTCTCTGCCAGCTCCGCCGTGGGGCGCCTAAATATGGCGGCCGCCCTGGCCTTCATATACGCCACCTGGGGGGTGAAGGGATACGCGCCCTCCATCTTGTATACGGCCACCACCTCGCCGCGGAGATCCACGACGGCTATCGCCACGCGGATGCCCATGGCCTCTGCCTTCTTGACGCCAAGCCTTATGGCGTCGAGGATCTTCATACCTCCAGCAGGATCTTGCCGACCCTCGCGGGCGAGCTGAGGCCGGCGAGGGCCTTGGCGGCGTCGGCCAGCGGATAGACTGCGTGTATCACCGCCCTTATCCTTCCCGCCTCGTGGAGCCTCACCACCGTCTTGAAGTCCGCCCTCCTGCCGCCGGTGGAGCCTATCACTGAGATCTGCTGTGCATACACTCTCCTGAGATCCAGAGAGACTTCGGCGCCTGTTAGGGCCCCCGCTGTGACGTACCGCCCGCCGCGGCCCAGCAGAGACATGCTGAGGCCCCAGTTGGCGGCGCCCGTTGGGTCCAGCACGACGTCGAAGGGGGCGAGCTCCCGGGCTTCGTCCGGCGTGACCACCTCCGCGCCTAGTTGCCGCAACACCGCCGCGGCGGCATCCTTCCTACTGGTCACGGCGTATACCTCGCCGCCGAAGATCTTGGCGAACTGTACTGCGTATGTGCCCACGTTTCCCGTGGCTCCCACAACGGCAACTCTCTCCCCGGGGGCTATGGAGGCGCGCAGAGCCATGTTGTAGGCGGTCAACGCGCCTATGGGGAGCGTGGCGGCTTCCCTCAGATCCGCCTTCACAGGCTCCGCATTCCTGGAGGGCACCACGGCATATTCAGCCATGCCACCCTGGGTCGCCACGCCTATTATGCCGCCGGCCTCGCAGAGCTGGGTCCACCCGGTGAGGCACTGCCTACAGGCACTGCAGAAGAGGCGGTTGTAGACGGCCACCGGTGTGCCCGGCGCAGGCCCCGAGACGCCGGGCCCCACCTCCTCAACCACCCCAGCGAACTCGCACCCCGGGATGTGGGGCATGGGCGACGCCTTGTACGAGCCGGAAACCACCGCGTAGTCGATGGGGTTCACCCCCACGTATTTAACCCTGACAAGAACCTCGCCCGGCCCCGGTTGCGGCTTTGGGAGATCCTCCAGCCTGAGGTTCTCAAGTCCAGGGCTGTGGAAGACAACAGCCCTCATTTCTCCTCGACCACGTAGTTCCTAAGCCGCCCGATGCCCTCTACCTCGGCCTCAACCACGTCGCCTCCCTTGAGAAACTTGCCCTTGGGGAATCCTACGCCGGGCGGGGTGCCGGTGAATATCAGGTCGCCTGGCTTTAGGGTTATGCCTTGCGACGCCCAGTGGATCAGCTGCTGTATGTTGAAGATCAGCTCAGAGGTGTTGCCCTCCTGCTCAAGCTGGCCGTTTACCCACAGCCTAAGCCCAAGCTTGTTGGGGTCAGGCACCTCGTCTCTAGTCACAATATAGGGCCCCACAGGCGCCGCCGTATCCATAGACTTGCCCCAGATCCAGTACTGGCCGTAGGGATTTAGTTGCTGAGGCCAACCGGGAGGAAACTGCCAATCTCTAATAGAGATGTCGTTGCCCACCGCGTAGCCGAAGACGTGGTCAAGGGCCTTCTCCGGCTGTATATACTTGCCGGGGCGGCCCACGACCACCACCAGCTCCACCTCCCAGTCCAGCTTCTGCACCACCTTATGCTTGACGACAGGCCCCTCATGCCCCACCAGGGCGTTGGGGAACTTAGGGAAAAAGTAGGGCTTCTCCGGCGGCTTAACCCCGGCCTCCTGGCCATGCGCCTTGTAGTTGACAGCCACGGCAAAAATCTTCTCCGGGTTGGGCACCGGCGGCTCCCACTTGATTTCGGAAGGCTTCAAGTAGGCCTCACCTGGCGCGTGTCTTTCAAGATACCTCGCCACCTCCAGGGCGGGCCCTCCCAGGGCGATGAGCCTCCTCATGTCGAAAAGGAAGTCAGGGGCCTCAGCCGCGTCGTATGTCAGGAGGTACGCTTGGGGTAGGTCTATGATTTCGCCGTTTTTGAAGAGGCCAACCTTCCTTACGCCGTTTTTCGTGTAGGTTAGTAGCCGCATGTCACGGCCGGGTTTCGACGTTATTAAGTTTTGCCCAAAATATTTGTGGGCTCTGCCCTATATTTAAAACTCTGGGGAATTTATACGTCTTACGTACTCGTCCCTTTTTATGCCAAGGACATGGGCTAGGTGATACAGGAGGAGCTGGTGTACGCCCATCTTGTAGAGGGTGTGGAGTCTTCCCTCCTTTAGGAGCGGCCAGTATCTGGGGTCTATGCCGTATTCCCTCATCACCGAATCCGGGTCCTTGAGGAACCTCTCCCGCACCTCCGGCTTGAGGTGGAAGTCTCTGAGGAGGGCCTCTATCCTGAACTTGTCGGTGGCCTTCATGGCGTCCAGTAGGCCCAGGCGGAGCCTATGTTGTAGCTGGGGACGTAGTCCAGCACGGTGGCCGGCTTGCCCCTCATTATGCCCCACACCACGACCCAGTTGAGGATCTCGTAGGAGCCTCCTCCCGTGGAGAGCACCTCCTCCGGCGTCAGCTTAAGCGCGGACTCCACGTCGCCGCGGGTCAACATGCCGAGGAACCGTTTGTCGAACTCCTCATCCACATACCCCCACCTGGGCCCGCCGGGGTCGTGGGAGAGGCCTCCCGTGGCAAGAGCCGCCACGCGGAGATCCTCGGGGAACTGCTCGACGAGCTCCCGTAGGGCGAGCCCGAGCTGGTACCCCCTCCTCAAAGGGGGCAGAGGCTTCACGAAGGCGTTTGTCAAAAGCGACACGATGGGGTACTTTATGACGCCCCCTTCACGGTCGCTTGCCAGGAAGTGGAGGGGGTTCATCGTGGCATGGTCGAGGAGGGGATTCGCCGAAAAGGCCACGTCGAAGCCTCTCTCCAGGAGGCCGGCGAGGATGAAGCTTGTGAGGTCTGTGTGGAACTTGACCCTGTATTTAGGTATCCGCAACCACTGATGGTCGGGCGGGCCCTCGCACGCGTCGGCGGTCACCATGAGGAACTGGGGGATGATTTCAAACATGTAGGTCACGTGGTCGTTGGCCACCACAAGCAACACGTCCGGCCTAGCCTCCTCAAGCAAGGCCCTAAGCCTGTCATAGTTCCGGTAGACCCTCAACCTCACCTCCTGCGGCTCCTCCTCCGCTCTCGCCGTGATGCCCGGCGCATGGGAGGCGGCTAGCCCGATTACCAACTTAGCCATATGCCAGGCCCCCATCCTCCCTTATAAAGCTGTTGCAAATATATACCATCTTAGTCGTATATATTTTATTTAATTCCCCATTTAGTTTAAGTGGAGACAACGGGAAATCCGTCGTGATTCTGCAGATCTCGCTGGGCGAGATCGAAGAGGGGAGGCCGGTCATAAAGGTCGTGGGGAAGGCCGCCGTAGGGTTGCTGAGAGATGGCGGCAGGGTATACGCCTTCGACCCCTTCTGTCCCCACTCTAGGTGGAACCTAGGCGCCTCCGGCAGGCTGGTACGCAACGACGGCCGGCTCTACATATTCTGCAAGGGCCACGGCGGCTTGTGGTGCCTAGATACCGGCGTTGGGATGGTACAAGGCAAGAAGGCGCCGCCTCTGAAGCTCTACAAGACGTGGATATCCGGAGACACCGTATACGTCGACTTAGACAGCCAGCGGGTTTTGTAGCACTAGGTACGTAGCCACCAGAACCCCGGTGGCCGCGTAGACGTAGTCGAAGTTTATGATCCTCTTAAGCGCAGAGAGGGCGCCCGCGAAGACAGCCGCCATGACGCCTGAGGCGATGTACACGGAGAAGATGTGCGCCATGTAGGCCCACGGGGAGAAGCCGCATAGGGCGCCCAGCAGAAGCCCGCCGCCGTGTGCCACGCCGACCACTAAGGAGGTAGCCGCCAGCGCCGGGGTTCTGGACCAGGGCCGCGCGGCGCCGTGGGGATTAAGCCTGCCGTGGAGAAGCGGCATGAAGAAAAGGGAGGCCACCGCCAGCGCCATCAGCGGACGCGCGTGCAGGAGCAGGACGGCGGCTGGGTACGTCAGCAAGATGCCCAGGCTGTGTCCGCCCCACAGCGCCGTGAGGGTCAGCAGGGCCTTCCCGCGGTCTCTGGTGAGCACGTAGCTGTAGACGGCGAAGAGCCACCCTCTGCCGGGGTCCACCCCGTGGAGGACGCCGAGAAAAACCGCGAAGAGGAAGGGGTCCATGAAAAAGGGGGAATTTACGGGAAGCAGAAGCTGTCTGTGGAGGCGTCGCCGCCCCAGAGGCGCACCTGGTGAGCCCTCGCCCTGCCGAAGTCCACGAAGAAGGACTTGTCGAGCTCAACGCCGCCTTCGGGATTTACGTTGATCTTGGCCATCCAGCCTCTGAGGCCGGGGTAGAACTGGTTATCCCAGCTACTGTAGAGGCTGTTGGTTATGTAGACCCTCCTCCCGTCTCTGCTGACAGATATCATCTGCGGGGCGCCGGTCGTCTCTGCGCCGGAGGGGTGGGGCTCTCTGTGGAGTATGCCGCCTATCTTGACGCGCCCCGCCAGCCGCGGCTGGTGGGGGTTCGTGATGTCGTACTGCCTGAGCTCCCCTTGGCCCCAGAGGGAGACGTAGAGGAATCTGTCGTCTAGCGAGACGTCTATGTCGGTGACCAGCGGAGGCACGGTCTTCAGCTCCTTCAGCGGCGGCGGGAGGGGGCCCTCGGAGGGTTGCGCCTCTATCTCTATCACCTTCTCGGCGTGCCACCTGCCGTCTTCTGGGAACCAGAGCCATATGGAGCTGGAGAGGTCCTTCGTGTTGAGGACCACGTTGACGAAGCCCATCAGCTTGGTGGGGTCGTGGAGGGGCCTCACCTCAAGCACCATGCGGTGCTCCTCCCCCAGGTCTATGGAGTAGAGGTGCCTACGTCTGCCGAGGTCCCAGACATGGAGCTTGTGGCCGTATTTACCCGCGGCGAGGCACTCGGGGCTGAAGCCGTTTTCGAAGCACTCCGGCGTCGTCCACTCGCTCGAGATCATGACGCCGGAGGGGAGGTTCCACCAGAAGTCGTAGGCGTAGAACTGCGGCCCTCTGTGGACCTCCCACCGGCCCAGCGGCTCGAAGGTGTTGTGGTCTAGCAACAGGACTCCGCCGGGGCCTCCCCTCCCGTCCGGCCCGCCCAGCGCCGATATGTATATGGCGTCTGGGCCGCAGTGGACCGTGTGGTACTTCGTGTAGCCGGTCTTCTCCACGGCGACTTTTGGCTCGATTATTTTATGTATAGAGGGCTTCCTCTTGTCCGGCTTCGTATCCACGATATATATCCTGGAGGACTTAAGCCCTGGCACGATGAGGTACCGCCTCTCGAGGAAAGGCCTCGCGTTGGGGCAGTAGGCGGAGGAGCATGCGTTCCAGCCGAAGTGGTGCAACTCGTCGCCTATATCCGGCATCGGGAGCTTGTGCACGATCTTGCCATATGTTGCCGAGTTGGGGTCCACGTCAACCACCGCGAGGAAGTCGGGCTCCTCCACGCCGGTGCCCACATACAGCGCGGCCACATACGCCACATCCTCCGGCGGGCTCTTAATAGCGTCTCGAACCGTGGGGTACAGCGTCGGGTCCGGGGTTAGACGCGCCATACAATATCTGACGATTTATCTTAATAAAAGAGTATAGAAATATGAAAAATTTACAACATAACAGAATTTTTATATATAGATATAAACTTCATCGCCGACGACCTCAGATCTGTAGCTCCTTATGTGTAGGGGGTATCCGTTTAGGGAGCCCTCCCCGGTGGCGAGGTTGTAAACAGCGCCGTGTCCTCTACACGTCAGCTTCCCATTACTGTAGGCGCCTAGGCTGAGGAGCCACCTGCCGTGGGGACAGACGCCGTCGCACACGTAGACGGTCTTCCCGTCTCTCACCACCACAAGCGCCCTCGTGCCCACCGTCCGCGGCACAGGCTGCTTGTCCGGCAACTCCGAGACCTTGGCTACCGCGACCCTCACCATGGCACCCTGACGTACACCACGCCCCCCTCCACCTTAACCGCGTACCTCGGCAACACCCTGGCCTCGCCGTGGTTGGGATGCAGAATCACCCTACCCGTTCTGACGTCGAAGGTGGCGTGGTGGCCGAGGCAGATGAGTTGCTTCCCCTGGATGTAGCCGTAGTGCAGGGGGTCCCTCTCGTGGGTGCACCAGTTCTCGTAGGCCGCGACTCCGCCGTCGACGGGCACCAGCAGGACCTCCCGCCACAGCCCCACCACGGCCATCTTCTTACCCAGTTGCCTGAGCTCATCCACCGTGGCGACCCTCTCCCATTCCGGGGCATCCAGCTCGGGGCCTCCGTCGTCGGCGGCCTCAGGCGGCTGGAAGAAGTCGAAGAAGATGGGCACCAGGGTGTTGAAGTCCAGCATGTCCATACCCGCTCTGTCGGGTCTGGCCACCCCCATGAACTGCAGGGCGTCGTCCACCACCTTTATCTCGTCCTCCTCCCTCATGTATGCCATGTAGGCCAGCTGGGCTATGTGCCGGTTGTTGGCCCAATACGCCGCCGCTCTGTAGCCGGTGTGGACGTATTTAAGGGCAGTCCGCAGGAGGAGGAGCCCCCTCCTTATGTCTTCCTTGGCGGTCCCCACCACGGAGTCCAGAAGCTCCGCCCTCTTCTTGTCCAGCTTATACCCGTTGAGCCCCAGCGACCTGGAGGCCACGAACCAGCGGCGATACAGCGAGCTCTCGTGCCAATCCACAATCCACCCCATCTTGTGGTATATGTCGGGGTCTCCCATGAGCTCCGGCCTGCCTATGGCGGCCCGCACCAGCTGTATCACCGTCATCTCCTCGACAAGCTTCTGGTTTATGAACCGCCTATAGCCGTTTATGCCCGGCTCCCTCCTGAACCACTCAACCCAGCTTTCATACAGCGCGAACTCAAACTCGTCTATCTTTTCCCTCGGGATCTGGGACATGGGGCCGCCACTTCCCCACTTTTTAAAGATATTAAGTCATTAATTGAATTAATTTAATTGATTTCAATATATTTTCAAAGCCTATATAAAACTGGGTAAATCGTCCTTCCATGTCGGCCGGAGAAAGGCTGAGGCAGAAGTACGAAAGCCTAAAGGGGATATTGAGAGACCTAGAGAAGCTCAAGGAGGACAAGAATTTCTTGGGGCAGTTCAAATCGCCGCTGGAGTTCGTGGACTGGTTTAAGGCGTATATAGACCCCCTTCTGTCTCTGCAGTACGAGATCGGGGCCCAGTGGATACTCACGGCAGATGTGAAAAACGTCGTGGCGTGGCTCAGGCAGGGGGTTTGGAATGAGTGGGCCGCCAACACCGTAATCACAATATCAGTAAACGACTACAGAGACCTCATAGACACCGAGTTCATGAACGTCTTCGCCCAGCAGATCTCGGACGAATGCCGCCACTACTACATCCGCTCAAAGGTGCTCAAGGCATACGGCGGCTCCATGGAGGGGTTCCAGCCCATAAAGGAGTGGGTTGAGCTATTCGACTTCCCGCTACAGTGCGCCTCCCGGCGCAAGGAGTGGCCCTACTTCCAAGTCAAGCTCACCTCCAGCTTGCAGGTTGTTGAGCTCACCAGCGTCTACCACCACAGAGGCGTACACGAGAACTTCCCCAAGAACCTCAAGCTGTGGGAAGAGCCGTACCGCGAGGCATCCCAAATGTTCATGGAGACGTTCAGAGAGATCGAAGACGACGAGCTCTTCCACTGGTCTATCGCAGAGAGGGTGTGGATGAAGTACGCCACTAACCCAGAGGTGAGGGCGGAAATACTTGACTGCGCCGGGGGCGCCCTTAAGGCCTCAATGGAGGCAAGGATACGGCGCGTGGAGCTCGCCGAAAAACACGCAATTTAAACACCCAGCTTTTTTGTCTTACTACAGTCGGAAATGGAGTTAATAAAGACGCCGCCCCTAGGGGGCTGAGGTTAGTCTCCGTCGATTTTAGCCGCCACGTGCTCCAATAGCGTGCCGCATCACCGGCTACGGCGTTTAAAAAAGATTTCTTCTAAGGACATGGATCAAAAAACGCGCCTGGAGTCCTCTACCCCATCTAGGGTTGCCACCGGGGTAAAGGCGCCTAACGCCCGAGGGGCAGAGCTTTATCCACAGCTCAAGCCGACATCGACGGGGGCCGCATTGTTGCGATCCGGCACCAAGGCGGAGGCGGCTCCGCCGCATTTCACGAGGGCGGCCTCAACTGACTTCCTCCCAGCACTGAGGGGCGAGGCTAAAAGCTTAGCGTCTAGCATGTGGAGCCCGCGGGGGGGGGGAGTTCGCCTCTGGCCGCGCCGTGGTCGCGTCGGCCCACGTGCGCTGTGGGGCGAAGATGAACTGATTTCATATTTGGTGTTGTTTTTATGTCCATTTCCACTTGGTACTATGTCCGAAGTAATAGTGAGTACGGACTGGGTCGAGAAGCACCTAAACGACCCAAAGGTGAGGATTGTGGAGGTGGACTACGACCCGGCCACGGCTTATGAGGCTTGGCATGTGCCAAACGCCGTGTTGATCGCCTGGAGGGAGCTCAGGCATCCAGTCAAAAGGGATTTCGTGGACCCTGAGGGCTTCGAGAAGCTGATGTCTGAGAGGGGGATCGCCCCGGAGCACACCGTGGTTCTCTACGGCGACTTCAACAACTGGTTCGCCGTCTATGCCTTCTGGCTGTTCCAGGCCTACGGCCACGAAGACGTGCGCGTGATGGACGGGGGGCGGACGGCTTGGGCTAAGGAGAAGAGGCCCACAAGCAGGGAGAGGCCCAGCTTCCCCAAGACGCAGTATAAGGTGAAGAGGGTGGACTGGGGCTCCAGGAGGGCGTATCTGTGGGAAGTCCTCAACAAGGTGATACATGGAGAGGTGGGCAGGAGCACCGTTCTTGTGGACGTTAGGAGCCCTGCCGAGTACACAGGCGAGATAACGGCGCCTCCCGAATACGCCAACGAGCAGACCCAGGTGGGGGGCCACATCCCTGGCGCCGCGAACATCCCCTGGGGCCAGGCGGTGGATCCGGAGACCGGAAGGTTCAAGCCGCCTGAGGAGCTGAGGAGGCTCTATGAGGGGAGGGGAGTGACGCCAGATAAGGAGATCATCACGTACTGCAGAATCGGCGAGAGGGCCGCCCACACGTGGTTCGTGCTTAAGTACATACTCAAGTACCCCGCCGTCAGGGTATACGACGGGTCGTGGGCAGAGTGGGGCAACCTAGTGGGCGCGCCAGTTAAGAAGGGAAACGAGCCCTAAACAATATTTTTTATAATCCCATCTTCTGTCGCGCCGAATATGGAGAGACACGTGTGCGAGTCATAGGCTTTTTACTCCACGTAATTGATATACTCTACAAGGGGGTTGTCATAAGTGAAAGTTGGGAGGTCTCGTTGAGAATTGCAGGTATATTGTAGTGTCACAATGGCGACATTGGACAAGCTAAATATACCGAAAAATATTTAGCTAAAAGAGCCTCAACACCTATGTTGCCTCGTTATAACATCAAATGCCCTGTGTGCGGCTCTGTTGTTGAGCTACCTTACGATTCCCGTTATCGCGAGCTGGCGCTTAAATCGCCAGATGGTTTATACGTCACAGTAGTGCGCTGTCCCAAGGGACATTTAATCACGGTATATATAGACGGCGACGGCACGCTGAGGTGAATAGGCTCGGGGGGTGCGGTGGGCGGGGAAGACTGCGAATTAGTGGGGGACGTTGGTTTCCTCCCGCCTGCGGTGAGGCGTAGGGTGGAGGAAGCGTTGAGGACCGGCGACTACAGAGGCGTGGAGAAGGTGATAGAGGACTTGAAGCGGATGGGGGTGGTGAAATGTCTTTAACAGCGCCGCTGTATTTTAGGGATTTGATACAGCTTTTCGGCGGGTTTAGAGAGATTAGGAATCTCATGAAGTGACTTAACTACTATGGCTTCAAGTGGTTTAGGGAGTTGCGGGAGGCCGGCGTAAGTAGGAGCCGTTCTTATCTGGCATATGTGCTTGAACGCGCTGTGGAGATACAGGGGCTGGGCCATGTGGAGAAGCCTTCTAAAAGGCCCACGAACACCTTTCTGCTACAGGCCCTAGACGTGGTGGAGTCGTTCGACGGACTCGGCATCGTGGCCGTGGCGCGGGGGGAGGTAGACAGCGACATGGTTTCGGTTCTTGTGGATAGCTTTCTCACCTCCGAGTTCTACACGTTCCTCTCAATTGCCATGTTTAGGCTGTTTGGCGCCGATAGGTGCACCTCGGTCTTGGTGCCATATGCGTACAAGGGGGTTGAGGCGGAGGTTCTGAAGGGGTTCAACGAGAGGCTGGTGCTTCACGAGCCGGAGTATCAGCTACCCGGCGCCGCCAAGTCTTTATGCGATGTTGAGGCGGAGTGCGCCGTATCGATGTATTTATTCCACAGATCCCGCGCAGTGCTGAACGACTTGAGATGCCTAAGGTCAAAGGTGAGGCGGCTCGGCGTAGCCGCTCTACCGCTCGAGACTCCGCCCTCTCTTGTGGCCATCGGCGCCGCCGCGGGATTCCTGAATTTCTACAAGTCAGCCGAGATGCAACAGCTCCTTAAACACGCAGGTTTCAAACGCGGCAAAGTATACCTAAAGAAACCCTATTTCGTGGCAGTTCTGCAGTAGACGTGGAGAGGCAGAGAAAACACCTATCTGCAGGTTAACTTGCGGATACGTGCAGTAAGCGGTCTGACTAACGACTCGGCCAGCCTAGACGCCAGATTTGTGACTTTCGTGTGTAACAGCGGCGGTTGCGAAAAAGGTTTTAATGTAGAATTTCTTTTCATTTTGTGGAGATATTAGAGTTTAGATTTAGTAAGGACGACAGCTGCCACAAGCTGGGCCTCAGGCACCCCGTGTACCAAATCATGGAGGCTTTGGGGAGGCTTAAGCCCGGCCAAGCGGTGAGGGTCGAGACAGACGACTTCGACTGGGCCCAGACCATAGAGATCGTGGCGCGAGGCGCAGGTTACTCG
>Ga0079998_101839_pt1 | contig 57210 bp, 60 predicted proteins | sample PerSpoBPS_BMetaG_FD_69201 | JGI IMG/M metagenome (GOLD analysis project Ga0079998, IMG submission 69201) | Thermal spring microbial communities from Yellowstone National Park, Wyoming, USA - Perpetual Spouter B (PS_B) MetaG (SPADES assembly)... | ecosystem: Environmental > Aquatic > Thermal...
AAAACCGGCGTAATGTCGGTTTTGGAGAGCAGACATGTGAAGTTGCGGACGCCGTCTGAACACGTCAACGGCTCCGTGGTCTTCAAAACGTCGTGGTGAGAAAGCGCCGCCATCTTGCCGTGAAGCGTCACGTGAAACCGGCGTACTGATAAGCCCCGCCGGCGTCTGCCCCCGCCGCGGGCCGCGAAGCCGCCATCAACACCAAGACCAAAACCGCCGCGGCAACTCCAACAGCCGCAAGCCCACGCACCCGGCTGATTTTCACGTTCTGAGCCGGTTGAGCTTGGTTGGGAGACATGTATACGCGTGTTTTTGGATATATATATATATTTCGCCGGCGTGTTCAGCTCCGCCAAGCGCCGGAGTGTTTGAGAGGCGAGGTAGAGCCGTGGAGGGGCTCTAGGGCTGGTGGGCTTTGAGGAGAAGGTAGGGGCAGGACGTGTGTAGTGATGGCCGTAGGCGGCGGAGGCCGAGCTCAAGGGGTAAAACGAAAGGTGGTTGCCGGGGAGCGGCGGAGACGGCGTAGGAGCGGAGGGTGAGGAGGGTGGCGTGGAGGCTGAAGGAGGCGGTGAAGCTGGGCGGTAAGCCGTCTATTGAGGATTATGTGAGGACGTTGGCAGCTAGGGTTATCCTGCCCGCGGCTGTGGTCAGGTCTGCGGTGGATATTCTGGAGAGGAATAGGCGTGTTTTGTTTGGCAAGAATCCGTGGGTTTCTGCGGCGGCGGCGCTGTGGCTGGCGTCGTTTAAGAAGCTGGGTCTTCTGAAAAGGCCGGCTGAAGCATCAAATACGACTCCGACGAGCATAAGGAAGGCCGCAGACAGGATGAGGGTATGATGGGCGCCCGGAGGATAAGGTAGTACCTGCCGGCTTTGCTTTGGCGTGTGGAGAGGCGTGTGGGTGGGCGCGGGGCTGTGGTTTCTGTGTGTACCCGCGATGTGTGTGGTGTGGATAGGCGGCGTGGGCAGGCAGTGCGTAAGCTTATGATGAGACTTGTGGAGGAGGGGCTCGCGAGGCGGCTCAAGAGGGGCACCTACCTAATCGAGAGGAGCGTAGCGGAGGAAGTCCTTGCGGCGTTGAGGCAGTGGATATGACGACAGTTAAGAAAGTGAAGACCGTGGCCGCCGTTTTTGAGCTACCTCAAAAACTGGGTATCCTCCAGTATGTGGAGTACGAGCCTCCTCCGAGGGAGTGGTGCACCTCCGAGGGGTGCCTATACGAAGGGCTTTTGACAGCAGAGGGCTGTCGCAAAGGTGTGTGCGTGCGGTATCGCGTGTGGGTGCATTCGCGGGATAGGAGGACATGGGGGGCGAGGGAGAGGTGGAGGAGGCGGAGGGATGAGGAGGCGGGTGGCTGTATTAGGCAACAGGTGGCTGACGCTCTGTGGGAGTTGTCGGGGAAATACGACGTCGGGGTGTGGTACAGGCGCGCAGAGGAGAGGAGGGGCATCCGCTATGAAGTCCACGTCTACTGCGGCCCTGTCGTAAACGGCGTGCGTTTAGACCAGCCCCGCTACCGCACTGCCGACGAATGCGCCAAGCAGATACTGGAGGAATACAAACGCGAGGTGGAGAGGCTGAAAGAACCACCTCCACCGCCGCCTGACCCGGCGGAGGAGCTTCTAAAGGAGTGGCCGGAGCTACGAGCATTCGGCGTTGAGTGGGTTAGGAAGTGGCTAGACCTTAAGGAGAGGCTGGTGGAGATTGCCGGCGTATTGAGGAAATATCCATGAATGGTTTATGTGGTGAGGCAGAGACCGATGAACATCCTCCACCCCTACATGGTGGAGGTGTACGTGGCGAGGGACGGGTCGGAGGTGTGCCTCTCGCTGAACCCGCCGAAGGCGTTCTGTGCGCGGGATGGCTCGGTGAAGGAGACAAAGCTGGAGGTGGTCTTCGGCAGATATGAGGTGCATGAGGAGAGGATTAGAGAGGTGTACCACCCCAAGGGCCTAATGGCGTTCACCACAACGGCGAGAGAATACGTGAGGATACTATAAACACCCCTCCCCCTTTTCCACCGGCGTCTTAAACTGCGGATGTTTTTGAACCCCACTTCCCCGCCGTCTTAAACCGCTTTCCCCTACGGGAGGAGCCTCATCCCCCTCTTCAGCCTTCCCCAGAAACGTGACGTACTGCTTCTGGAAACGGAGGAGCCTCACCCCCGCGTAGCCGTCTTAAACCGCTTCTCCCTTGTTGAGCCGGCGTCTTAAACTGCATTGGCAGGAGACGGCCGAGAGGGTCGAGACGGCCGCCCCGCCCCCGGGCGCCTCGGGTCGCAGTTAGATGCTTTATAGGTATTACAACTGGGCCAACCTGCTGAGGTACCCCCAGTACGCGTCTAGCTCCTTCTCAATCTCTGCAATTTCTTGCTCCGTCAAGTGGGCAAATCTTCCCTGTAGCTTTAAATACTCCTTTAGCGGCTTCCTCTTCGATTTGTCTAGGTGGTTGTTGCTGGGCGGGTTCAGCTTCAGCTTGCCGTGGTCCCATTCATACAGCGGGAAGTAGCCTGTCTCCACCGCAAGCCTCGCGATCTCGACGGTCTTGTTCTCGGGGTAGCGCCACCCGGGCACGCAGGGCGCGTATATGTGTAGGAAGGTGGGGCCCTCCTCTGTGTATTCAAGCGCCGTCTTTATCTTGTTGACCATGTCTAGTATGTACGCCACGCTGGCTGTGGCGGCGTATGGCAACCTGTGGGCCGTCACGATGCCCATGATGTCTTTCTTCCACTGGATCTTGCCCTTCACGGCAGTGCCCACAGGCGTGGTTGTGGTCCATGCGTACTTCGGCGTGGAGCCGCTTCTCTGGATGCCCGTGTTCATGTAGGCCTCGTTGTCGTAGAGTATGTAGAGGACGCCGTGCCGCCTCTCGAGCATGCCGCTTAGCGACTGTAGCCCTATGTCGTAGGTGCCGCCGTCGCCCGCGATGACGACCACCTTGGTGTCGCCGGCGTCCCACATGCCTTTTCTTTTGAGGGACTTTATGGCGGCCTCCACTCCGGACGCCACCGCGGCCGAGTTCTCGAAGGCGACGTGTATGTAGGGGTGCATCCAGGCGGTTTCTGGATACGGGGTGGTGGTCACCTCCACGCAACCGGTGGCGTTGGCTATGACGGCGTTTGGCCCTATAGTTTTCGTTATCCACCTCATGGCTATGGCGGCGCCGCAACCGGCGCACATCCTGTGGCCGGGGGCAAAGAGCTCCTCCCGCGGCAGGTCCTTTAGGGTTTTGTAGTAGACCTTCATATTCTCACCCCCATGAACACCACCTCCTTTCTGGGGTTTTCCCTGAGCATTGTGTATATCTTGTACATATCTTCGACGTACATGGTGCGCTGTCCTATGCCGTGGATTACACCTACCGCCGGCTTGTCTACGCCGTGTATAAACATGGCGGTGGCTATGTCCTTGTAGAGCGGGCCCTCGGCGGGGCTACCGAACATTATCGCCCTGTCCAACACGGCGAAGGCCTTAACCCCCTCCAGGGCCTTCAGCAGATCCATGGTGGGGAATGGCCGGTACAGCCTCACCCTGACCACACCCGCGGCTGTGCCTCTCTCCCTTGCGATGTCGGCGGCGGCTTTTGCGTTTCCGAAGGCGGCGCCGCCGTATGTCACTATGGCGTATTCCGCGTCCTCCATCTTGTAGGTCTCCAATACGCCGTAGCTCCGGCCGAACTTCTCGCCGTAGAGCGCGTCCACGTCCTTAGCGACTTTGTAGGCCTCTTTCAGGGCTACGGCTTGTTGGTACTTGAACTCGTAGTACCAATCGGGGGAGGCGAGGGGGCCCATGGTGACTGGGCGCTTGGGGTTGAGGGTGTAGGGCCTCACGGGGCGGGGGAGGAACCTCCGAACCTCCTCCTCATCGTTGAGCTCCACGGGCTCTACGGTGTGGCTTAAGAGGAAGCCGTCGTAGGCCACCATGACTGGGAGGTTGACGGACTCCGCCACGCGGTAGGCCTGGATGATGGTGTCGTACACCTCCTGCGCCGAGGCCGCGATGTAGATGACCCAGCCTGTGTCTCTGGCGTTCATCACGTCGCCGTAGTCGTTGTGTATGCTTATGGGCGCCGATATGGCCCTAGCCGGCACGGCCATAACTATAGGTAGCCGCATGGCGCTGGCTATGTGGAGGATCTCATGCGCCAGCTCGAGACCTTGGCTGGATGTCGCTGTGAAGACCCGCGCGCCAGCCGCGGAGGCGCCCACCACCGCTGAGAGCGCCGAGTGTTCGCTCTCCACGTGGATGAGCTCCGCGTTGAGCTCGCCGTTTGCCACAAACTCCGATAGCTTCTCCACGATGGTTGTCTGGGGGGTGATGGGGTAGACCGCTATCACGTCTACGTCAGCCGCCTTGACTGCGTATGCGGCTGCGTAGTTGCCCGTCAGGGCCTCCACCCATCTCGTCTTCTGTATCTGCATCATGGGGCCTCCGGCACCATCTCTATTGCCTTGGTGGGGCATTCGTTGGCGCATATGCCGCAGCCCTTGCAGTAGTCGTACACTATTTCGTATTTGACGTCGTATGTCCGGTTGCCCACCTGGAACACCCCCTTCCTCTCCGCTATGGTGCCCTCTGGGCAGTAGAGCCAGCAGAGCTGGCACCTTATGCACTTGTCGTCGTGTATTACGGGTTTCAGCGTCCTCCAGCCGGCGGTGAGGTTTCTCCTGGTGGAGCCGGGCTCCGGAATTACGGCGCCTATGGGGAGCTCGGCGGCTTTGGGGAGGCTCATAGCTCCTTAGTCTCTTGGTATGCTGATTCTATTAACTTCACGTTTAGGTCGTAGAGCCTGCCTGTGAAGTATTTCTTCAGGGCTTCGGCCGCGGAAGAGAGCGATACTATGCCCGTGGCCTTCACCACGGCGCCTATCAGGGCGGTGTTTACTATCGGCCTGCCTAGGATTTTCATCGCCAACGAAGTTGCATCTACGTAATAAGTCTTTTGGGGGGCCTTATACATCCCGTTTACCACGAGTATCGTGGTGGGCTTCGCGCCCTCCAGCGGATTCTCCGCCTGGAAGAGCGACTGGTCAGCCACCACTACTACGTCGGGGTGGAGGACGGGCTCCCTGATGTATATGGGCTTGTCTGACACGCGGAGGTAGCTCTTTACAGGGGCGCCTCTCCGCTCCGGCCCGAACTCGGGGAAGGCTTGCGCGTATTTGCCCTCCAGTATGGCGGCGGTGGCCAGCACCTGGGCGGCGGTCACCATGCCTTGTCCGCCCCTCCCGTGGAAACGGAACTCCATAATTCCCATGTCCACATATATCTACCATTATTTAACCTTATCTATTTCGCATCTGCCGAAACTTTTTTCTAGCATTTAATACGTGTCTTCTATGAGGTGCATATTCGTAACGAGAGATAGGTTCCCCTCTTCTATGTATAAAAAGCTGGAGGAGGTGGGGAGGGTTGAGGTATATCCTTATGGCGAGTCGCCGTGGTCAACTAGAGGCGTGCCGAAGGAGGTGTTGAAAGACGCGGCGCGGCGGTGCGACGCCTTGGTTGTGTTCATCGGCGACGTGGTAGATAGGGAGGTTTTAGACGCGGCGGAGCGGCTGAGGATCGTCTCCACGGCCTCTGTGGGGGTGGACCACATAGACGTTGAATACGCCAGGCGGAAGGGCATAGCGGTGGCGCATACGCCGTATGTGCTTGTGGACGCCGTGGCGGACCTCGCGGTGGGTCTGCTCATCACGGCGGCGAGGAGGATTGTGTTGGGCGACAGGATGATTAGGGAGGGGAGGGCCGCCCCGGTGTGGGGTAGCTTGATGGGGGTTGATCTGCGGGGGAAGAGGGCGGGCGTCGTGGGTCTTGGCAACATTGGCGTGGCCGTCGCCCGCAGGCTGTTGGCATTCGGGATGGAGGTGGTTTACTGGAGCAGGATGAGGAAGCCAGAGGTGGAGTTCGCCCTGGGCGTTAAATACATCGACCTAGACGCCCTGCTGTCTACCAGCGACTTCGTCGTTGTTACTCTGGCTTTGACGCCGGAGACGGAGCGGTTCTTTGACAGGGTGAAGTTTGCGAAGATGAAGAGGGGGGCCTACTTCATCAACGTGGGAAGGGGGAGGCTTGTGGACACCGAGGCGCTTTTGGAGGCGCTGGAGAGCGGCGTTTTAGCCGGCGCGGCGCTGGACGTCTTTGACGTGGAGCCTCTGCCACCTGGACACAGGCTGGTCTCTATGGAAAACGTGGTGCTGACCCCGCACATTGGCTCGGCGACTGTGGAGACGCGGGAGCAGATGGCGGAGCTCGCCGCGGAAAACGTCGTGGCGTTTTTCAAGACGGGGAAGCCGCTATACGCAGTATAGCTTAAAAAGCGGAGTCGGGGAAACATGCCATGCGTGTGCTCATACCCGTCGACGAGGCTGGTGGCCTTGAGTCCCCCATTTCGGATGAATTCGGCGAGGCGCCGTTTTTCCTGGTGGTAGATGGCGATAGGGTTGAGGTGTATAGGAACGAAGAGGTGATCAAAGGCCGGGGGCACAGGTGGGAGGAGATCCTGCAACTCAGACCCGACGTGGTCATCACTAGGGAGATCGGCAAACCGGCGTACCACGCGTTTAGAGCCAGGGGCGTAAAGATGTATTTTGCAGAGGGCACCACGGCGAGGGAGGCGCTGGAGAGGTTGAAACGGGGGGAGCTCAGAGAGTTCCCCGCCGAGCTGGCGCACGAGCCTAGGCGCCGCCACTAAACACGAGCTTGTCTAGGTGCGCCTTGTACCTAACCCACCACTCGTAGTAGTCGTCGTAGTCTTCGAACTTCCAGTCTTTGGCGCCTAGCTCGCTGGCTAGGGTCGAGACCAGGTCCCTGGCCCGTTTGCTCTCCCAGGGCATGGGCTCGGCGCCGGCGAGCTTGGCGTAGTAGGCGATGTCTCTGTAGAGGTTGGGGGTAGGCGGCTTCACGCCAGCTAGCTTGTACAGATCGGCAAGGACAGGCTCGGCCCAGCCGCGGTGGAATCTACACACGCCGGCGTTGTCTACGTAGGCCTCGGCCACGGCGCGTTCATACGCCGATTTTGCGAAGTCTTCAGGCGGCATGAAGGTGGGGTTGTAGTTGGACCAGTACCTCCCCTGTATGTACATAGGCGCCACGAGGCCCGGCGCCCAGTAGAAGTTCGGCGTCATGTACCCCTCGGCGCCGAAGGCGGCGTAGACCGCGAGGTCTCTAAACCGGCGGCCCGCGGCCTTGACCCTGTCTTGGAACTTCCTCTCCAGCTCCCGCGCCGCCCTTCTGACGCCGTGTCTAGCCACCAAGGCGAGCACCTCGGTGGAGTTGTTCACGAAACCCTCTATCAGCTCGGCGGCGAGCTTCGCGTTTTTCCTGGAGTCCTCCACGGGGCTGAACCTCAGGGGGTCGAAGGCGGGCACGTCGTCTATGCCCACCTCCTCGGGTCTGAGCAGGCCCACATACACGGCGTCGAAGAGCCACGACACCAGATGCCCCATCTCGATCGCGTCTAGGCCGAGCTTGTCTATCAAGTCGACAAGCGGCACGGCCTCCTCGAAGATGTAGTTGCCTATGAAGGGGCCGGCGGCGTGGAAGGACTCGTAGTCCACCTTCTTCCCCCTCCACACCTTCTTACACACGACGGGGCAAGGCTCGCCGCAGTTGTACCAGCTTTTGGCCTTCTCGAAGACTTCTCGTTGGAAGGGTTTCCAGAACAGCTCAAGCACGAGGTCGGCGTGTCTTATCCTCTCCTCCTTAGGCATATAGACGGATTTGTAACCGAAGAGGGGAAGGAGGTCGCGGTAATGTGGATAGTTGACTCCGAAGGTGCCTCCTGTGCCCATCTTGGGGTCGAAGCGGTATTTTACAGTCTTCTCGTTCAGTACATCTATATACGCTTTGCCGGTTTTAGCCCTGAAGAGGTTGTTTACGGCTTCTACGTCGGCTACCTTTTCGTAGAGCGGCCTCTTGGGGCCTCCCACCACTACCGCCGCCACGTTGTGGCCTTGGGCAAGCGCCGTGCCGGGGCCTCCCCTCGCCGCGAAGTCCTTGGCGCCGAGCTTAAACTCGCCGCTCCGCGCATCGACGTCGACGGAGACCACCGCGCCGTTGTATGTGGTGTAGGCAGCCGGGCCCACCACAAGAGCCCGCGCGTCGTTTTCCACGAAGAAGTCTTTATGTTCCCGGTAGAGGCTTTTTATCACCTCGTAGGCGTCGCCTGGCCGCACCTCCTCGAACCTCACCTCGCCCCGGGATATGAAGAGGGCGGTGGGCCTATGCGCCTTCCCCACCACGGCCACCGCATGCGCCCCCATGCCCATGGCCTTGTAGGCGGCGCCGCCCAGGGCTGAGACGTGTAGCGTCTTCGTCTGGGGGCTCTTGAAGACAAAGATCAAGCGGTGGACCCCGTAGAGCCTCCCGCCGACAAACGGCCCGTATCCAAAGACCACGGGGACCTCCGGCGAAAGCGGGTCCAGACGCCAGGTCTCCCGCTCTCGGTGGATCGCAAGTCCTGCCTCCAGGGGCCCCGACGCGTCCAGCTCCCTAATGGACATCTGTCGCTTTTCCACATCGATTTCAAGTATTATCATAGAGGGGGTTAGGTGTTATCTAATAAGGTTTTTGCTGTTGCTAGGTATACTCAGTAAACTCAGTAACACTTATAAAGACGTAGATGGATTCGCCTATGAAGGTGAGAGATCTCTTGAAAGACGCCGTTGTGACTTGCCGCGAGGATGAGCCGTTGGAATGCGCCGTTGCTAAGATGTACGCCGCAAATGTGGGAAGCGTAGTTGTGGTGGATAAGGCGGGCCACCCCGTGGGCATCGTGACTGAGCGCGACGTAGTGAGGTTCCTCGCCCAGGAGGTCGACTTCAAAACGCCGCTGGGGCAGGTGGCGAGGAAGAGCCTCATCACAGTCTCTCCGGAGGATTCAACGCTGTCTGCCGCCGTGAAGATGATCGAGAACAACATTCGCCACATGCCCGTGGTCGAGGGGGGGCGGCTTGTTGGCGTGATTAGTATCAGGGACGTGTTGAGGGCTTTGCTGACGGCTGAAGCTTTCCCCTAGGTTTTTTAACACTCTTTTTCCCTACCTCCATGTCAAAGGTAGCTCTGGCCAGGGAGGCTGTGAAATTTGTAAAGAGCGGCATGGTGGTGGGTCTCGGCTCCGGCTCCACCGCCAGAGAGTTCATAAGGGCGCTTGCTGAGGCGGGCCCCAGCGACGTCGTCCTCGTCGCAACCTCCGCTGATAGCGAGTTCCTCGCCGCGGAGCTGGGGCTGGGCCGCCTCCTCATGCCCATGTGGGCTGTGGACAGGATCGACCTGGCGGTCGACGGCGCGGATGAGGTGACACGCGAGAAAATCCTGCTGAAGGGGCGCGGCGGGGCCTTGCTGAGGGAGAAGCTCGTTGACTACGCGGCGGGGCAGTTTGTGGTGTTGATAGAGGAGCACAAGCTTGTAGATAGGATCCCAACGCGGAACCCCGTGCCTATTGAGGTTGTGCCGTGGGCGTGGCGCCACGTGGCTAGGGAGGTGGAGAGGAGGTTCGGCGGCGTCGTCAAGCTGAGGCAGGACGGCGGCAAGCTGGGGCCTGTCGTGACGGACAGCGGCAACTACATCCTCGACTGGACCCCGCCGTCTGCGTTGGATCCCTCGGCGGAGGACGAGCTTAAGCTCATGCCAGGCGTCGTGGAGACTGGCATCTTTGCCAAACGCAGAGACGCGGTGGTCCTGGTGGTCCGGGAAGACGGCAAGGTATACACGCTCTAGTTGTCGATATAAACCGCTTCGTAAATGTAGACGGAGGGCTGCGTGGAGTTCAGCGTCAAGCTGGCGTAGTGAGACGCCGTGAAGCTCACGGAGAGGCTCCCGTTTGCGCATCTAAGCGGCGTCTTGTCCCTCAGCGTGTACTCCCCAGTCAGCGTTCCTGTGTAGGTACCATTCCCTGTCAAGTGGCCATACACCACCCCGCTGAGCGCCGCGCCTCTTGGGACAAGGGGCTTCAACGTGTCGTAGACGGTGGAGGTTGTTAGGTCGAACGACGTCGATTTGATGCGCTGGACGGTCTCTATCAGCTCCGTGGGCCTCAGCCAGTCCACCGCGCCTGCCGCGCTTCGATGCAGAAAGGTGAGGTTGTATCGAAATACGTCGCCCTGGAAGGTCCAGCTGTAGTTCAGCCTCTTGAGGAAGGTCTTCGTCTTAACTTCCTCCATGGCTCTCGCGAAGGCGGGCCCCAGCTCTCTGTACCTCTCAACGTCTAGCGTCTTCACGGCTTCTTTCGCCATCTCCTCCGCCGCGGTGCAGACCGTGTGGTTAAGTTGGCTAGACAGTGAATACCACTGGTCCAAGGTCAGCTTCGCCAGTCGGTAGGCATCCAGCGCTTTAGAGTACGCTTCGGTCAACACAGCAAGCGTCCCAGCCACGGCGAGGAGCGTGAGGGTCACTACAGCGAAGAAGATAGCCCACCACACCCATTAACGGCCCTTAAAAGGCACCTATAGCTTTTAAATATGGATGGGGGCTCTGTCGTGATAGAGCTGGAGAAGCCTTGGAGAGACCCCGAGGGGTATCGGCGGGGCCGCCTCCTGGAGGCTAAATACGAGGCGGAGCTCGCGCTGAAATTCTTGGAGGAGGGTCTCTACAGAAACGCCGCAGGTAAGGCGTTTCAGGCGTGGAAGGCGTTGTTGGCCGCGTTAGCCGTGGAACACAGAGATAAGTTGGCCGAGAGGTTTAAGGGGGTTAGAACTACTAGAGATGGGCGCCGGGTCCACTTGGCGGATTTCGTGGTGGCGTTTATGCCCACGGGCTACATGCTCGCCGTGGCCAAAGACATGGGAGAAGCTACAGGTCTGAGTCTATACGACTTGACGAACTTGGCGCTGAGTCTCCACGAGTTTCAATCCAACGGCCTAGACAAGTCTGGGGTCTACAGCAGATACCCCTTCATAGACCTCGTTGTGGAGGACATAAAGAGGGTGGCTAACGCAGTCTTCGAAATCCTCAGGGAGCGCAACGCCAGGTACATAAGTAAGTAGCCAGCGAGGGTAAACACGCCGAATAGGCCTTACGACGCTGAGAAATGCCGCATCCTGTGGCAAACAGCGCCACATCCGCCACGTGCATAAAACTCACCTAGGTTGAGGACGGCTACGGATTTAATTAGAAGTAGCTCCAGCCCCGCCACCTCAGCGGTTGACCTTCCCACCACACAACCCCCTCCCCCTCGACCACCTCCGCGAACTCGACATATGGGCTCTCCACGGAGCAGCCGCGCCTCACGGCAAAGACCGGGAGAAACTCCTCGCCCCCGTTAAACACCACATCGCCTATGTCCAGGCCTCTCTCCTCGGCGAACCTCTCCACCTCCTCAGTGGTGGGGAGGCGCCTCACCACTATGTCCACGTCTCGCGCCATGGACCACAACACGTCTGCCAGCCCGTCGGAGGAGTCCATAGACGCCGAGACGCAGCGAGGCTGTGGCAGAGGCCAGAGGGGGGCCGGCCGCCGCAACATATCCACGCCTCTCCTCACAGCTGGGTGTTCCTCTCGCCAGAACCTGTAGGCGAGGCTCGTGTAGCCGAACTCCGGTATGGTGACGAGGACGTCGCCGGGCTGCGGCTTGCGTCCCACCTTATGTGGAGCCCTGCCCACGAGGGCCACGTCCACCACCACCTCGCCGCCCTGGTTGAGGTCGCCCCCTAGATACGCAAGGGAGAAGTAAGAGGCGGCGGCTGATATGCCCTCTATCACCTCCTCCGCCGTGGCGAGGTCGGGGGCTGTGACTGAGGCCAGGAGGTGCCGGGCCTCGGCGTATTTCACCCTCATATCGCTGTAGGCGGCGGCCACGTTTCTCCAGCCGAAGTCGGCCCAGCTATGGAAGGGCAGTTTGGAGGTGGAGGCGGCGGAGCCGTCTATCTTAAGCGCAAGGCCGTCGACGTATACCACGTCGTTTTCCTCAACCCCCAGCGTGGAGAGGAGGCGCCGGAGGAAGCTCTTCTCCACGTCACTCGGCGGTTATCTCCTCCAGCATCTTCAACGTGTCCGAGTCGCCGCCCCTCAGCTTCTGCCACAGCGGCGAGTTTTTACAAAGCACGTAGCGGGTCCTAGCCCGCGAGTCGTCCCTCTGCATAAGCCCCGCCTCCACCAGCCTCTCTAGGATGTGCTTCACCAGGGTGAGGGCGACAGGTGCCGTCGTGTCCACGCCGCCGAACTCCAGCACCTTCCGCGGGGTGAAGGATACACAGGACCCCCTCGCTTCCCCCACGATCTTCTGCATGCCGAGGTGGACGGTTTTAAGCACAGATCTGAAGTCAGACAGGTTAAAGCGATGATTCATGGATGTATGCACCGCCCGAAATAAAACTCCACCGAACACATCCCCCTCTAGATGATATCTTTCTACCTGTATAATCCCTGTATGGGCTGAAACCTGCCGATGGTCTTTTATTCGCCGAGCACAACCACAACTACGCTACGTCTACTACGGGGGCCGTCCATCTCCACTAGCATAACCTCCTGCCAGGTGCCCCGCCTCAGCCTCCCGTCGACCACGGGCATCACCAGGTGGAACCCTACGAATAGGTTTGCTAGGTGGGCATTGGCGTTGTCGTCTATCTCGTCGTGGCGGTAGCCAGCGCCGCGGGGAAACAGCGATCTGAGCTTGTTTAGGATGTCCTCCTTGAGCCTAGGCTCGTTTTCGTTGGCCGTAATTATCGCCGTGGCATGCGGGACGTATATCAACGCTATGCCGTTTTTAACCCCGCTCCTCGCCACGATGGATTCGACCTTATCTGTAACCACCACGACCTCCTCCCGCGCCTTGGTTGAGACGTGGAACTCCTCCACGTGCACCTTCATCGCAGAAACCTCCTCCCCCGTATTTAAGCTGTTGCGACGAAGAGCGCGCCCACGGCCAGTCCGCTCACAAGGTTCACCGCTTCGTTGCTGAGGAGGCCCCGCCGCCTACAACCAGCCGCCGGGGTCTCAGACACCTTGCCGTTACATATGTACTTGACCTGAAGCGCCGCGCCCAAAACGCTGTCGAGAACCTCGCCCAAGTAGCCAAGGGCAACGACTTTCCACAGAGGGCCCCCGACGCCGAGTAGCTGGGCGAAGAGTGCTATAAACAGCGCGCCCGTGAAAGACGCCGCGGCACCCACCGGGGTGACGCCGCCGGAGACCCCGGGCTCCAGTGTTCTCCACGGCGCCAAGATGTGGCGGGGGCGGCCCCCGTAGGCCACCCCCACCTCGCTGGCCCAGGTATCTGCGTTTGCCGCAGCCACGGCGACGGCGGCGGCGCCTAGGAACCTGGGGTCCCCAGCCGCCGCGTAGAGCAGGCCGAAGACCGCTATCGGCGTCCCCACACCGGCGACTTGCCTGAGCGACCGCCCAGACACGTCCTTAAGCCCCATCGCCCGCTTCCACTCAGCCCTCAGCCGGGTCAAGAGAGAAGAGGAAAGGAAAAAAGCAACAAGTAGGAGGAAAAGCCCCACATGCGCCACGGCGACGATGGAGCCCACCGCTATGGCGGATACCGTGCCCCTCACGGTGAGGAAGCCTCTCTTAAGCGCGAAAAGGGCCAAAGCCGCGATGGAAGGCACCGCGACTAGATACAACTCCATCGCCGATGCCATCAGTTATATATTTATTGGTTTCTACCGCCATGGACATTGTAAGTAGGCTCCACCGGAAATACGGCGAGGCTGTGGAAAAGGCCTTGGAGCACTACCTAACCATCGACGCGGCTCCAGACTTCCGCGAGGAGGTCCTCTACCAAGTCAAGACAGGCGGCAAGAGGCTGAGGCCCCTCCTCACGCTGGCGACGGCAGAGGCTGTGGCTGGCCAGTGGAGACCGGCCCTCCCCGCCGCAACCATCGTAGAGCTGATCCACAACTACTCCCTCATATACGACGACATAATAGACAGGGGAGACGTCCGGAGGGGGCTCCCCACCGTTAGGAAGGCTTTTGGCGACAACGCCGCCATCTTGATAGGCATATGGTACAGAGAGGCCATAGAGGAGGCCGTCTTGGACACCCCCAAGCCCCTGACCTTCGCCAAGGAGGTGGCCAAGGTCATCAAGGCGATAGACGAGGGGGAGCGGCTGGACATATTATTCGAGTACGCAGGCCGGGTCGACCCCTACTTCGTGAAGGCCAGGCGGAGAGACGTAACGCCGGAGGACTACGTACACATGGTCTCGCTCAAGACGGGTGTGTTGATAGCCGCCGCAACCAAGTGGGGCGTCCTCTCCGTAAGCGACGATGCGGGTCTCTCCGAGGCCGCCTGGAGCTTCGGCCTAAACGCCGGCGTCGCCTTCCAGATAATCGACGACGTGTTGGACATATACGGAGATCCCAAGAAGTTCGGCAAGGAGATAGGCAAGGACATAAAGGAACATAAGAGGGGCAACGCGGTGGTCGCCATTGCCCTGTCAAGACTCCCGCCCCGGGACAGGGAGGAGCTACTGGCCATACTGGCCAGAGAAAATATCGGCGAGGAAGAGGTGAAGAGGGCCGTGGCGCTTCTGGACTCGGTGGGGGCCAGAGACGAGGCTGTGAAGCTCGCCGAGAAGTACCGCCGCGAGGCGGAGCGCCAGCTGGCAAAAATACCTAACAACGAGACGCTGAAGGAGCTACTGGACTTCATATTGGAGAGGCAGTACTGATGTTTATCGTGAAATTCGGCGGCTCCGCCATCACCGACAAGACGAAGCCCTACACCTTCCTCCGGGGGCGGATCGCGCAAGCCGCGCCGGCGCTCCGCGGGAGGAGGGCCGTCTTAATCCACGGCGCGGGCTCCTTCGCACACCCCCACGTCAAGGCCTTCGGCCTGACGCCAACCGGCATAGCCCTGACCAAGGCCACGTTGAAGCGCCTAACAGCCCTAGTGGCCGAGGAGCTACTAGAGGCTGGCCTGCCGGCCATGCCGGTGGAGCCCAGCGACGTGTTCTGGGGCAGATCGCTGGTCCGGCGTGAGGTCATCACACATGCGCTGGAGAGGGGGCTGTACCCCCTCCTCCACGGCGACATAGTCCCCTCAGACGAGGGCTACGTGGTGGTCAGCGGCGACGACATCGCAGTTGAGCTCGCCAGGTTCTACAAGCCCAGCGCCGTGATCTTCCTCATGAACGTAGACGGCATCTACACGGCGCCCCCCGGGACCCCCGGCGCCGAGAAAATAGGAAGGCTAAAGGCAGATCTCTCCGTGGAGGGCACCTCCGGCATCGACGTCACGGGAGGCGTGAGGAAGAAGATAGAGGCTGGGCTGGCGATAGCGGCGCTGGGGACGCCCGTGTACTACTGCTCCATCACAGACAGAGAGTCGCTCGAGAGGATAGCTAGGGGAGAGCAGCCGGAAAACTGCACCGCCGTGGAGCCCTAGGCGACAGCCACTACGCTAACCGGTTGCCCATCCCGTAGCTCTATTCTGATGTATTTGCTCTGCGGCAGGTTTTTTATGCCTTGCAACCAGCTCAGCACGGTGTTTAGCTTGTCTGGGGGATATGTCAGGAGTATGATTGGGTTTTTGGCGTTGTCGGGCAAGACGTCTGCAAAGTCATATGGGGCAATGACACCGCCTATCTCAGGTATAGGCAAAACGTAGACAGGCTTCTCAGCGGCGTCGAAGGCTATGCGCTGAACCACGGCGCTTGGGAGACCCACGCCGGGGGCGTAACTCACCGCGTAGACGTAGGCGTCGCCGTATTTCTCCGGCCTACTCCTAGACACATTTCCGTTAAAAAACACAAAGGCCTCAGACACCGACAAGACGGAGGCGAAGTCAGCGCCGGAAGACCCACCGCCGTGGCCGAATATAATGCCGCCAAGACCCGTCGTGCCCAGGATGTACCCTGTCTCTGCGAATATGAGCGCGGCGAGGGCTATGATGAAGATCTTTCCGCGCCTCCTCTTCTTATCTCTTCCTGCAGGCATGCATACGCCGTGGTCCGGATTTATAAAGTTGATGTACTAGCAGTACTGCAACGTGCCCGGGCTGGCGAAGACTATCCACATGACGATGAGATAGAGCACCGTCAACGCGACGCCTATTGTCTCAAGGGACTTGTACCACCTGGCGAGCAGGAGGGAGCCCCCCGCGAGGACGCTCAGTATGACGAAGCCCAGAAGCGTGTTGCAGAAGGGCCTGGCTGGGTCGAAGATGGACCAGAGCCCGCTGAGTACCAGCGATATGAAGATAAGCACGGCGAAGCCGACGGCAACGTCGAACTTGTCCATGGGCGGCAATATCGACATGTTTTTAAATTATTGCCCCGCTCCCGCCGTGACCGTAGTCTTCAGCGGAGAGGTGACGTGCCCGGTCTGCGGCTCCAAGACCTTCAGATACGTGGAGCTTCTCTACGAAACCCCCTTCTTCGGCAACGTGCTGATACAGAGCGGGTACTGCTCCGCCTGCGGCTACAGGCTTTTTGACGTAGAATACGCAGAGGTGGGGCGGCCCACCCGCGTCATATTCACGGCGAAGGACGGCCTAGACGTGGCCAAGTCCTTCCTAATTAGAAGCAAAACAGGCATCATCCACTCGCCGGACCTCGGCTTCTCCCTCGAGCCAGGAACACAAGCCGAGAGCTTCATCACCACTGTGGAGGGGTTCATGTACAAAGTCATCGACTACGCGGAGAGACTGAAGCTACTACAGCCCGAAACAGCAGAGGAAGTTGAACGATTCATTGAGACGGTTCATAGGAAAATAGAGGAAGGCGGCTTCACCCTAGTCGTGGAGGATCCCCTCGGCAAATCCTTCATAATGCCGTACCGTCAAGAAACCGTCAGGGTCGAGCACCTTGACGAGGCTAGGGGGTGAGGCCTGGGCAGTACTGCGTCAGGTAGTAATCGAGCAGATGCGCGAGGTCGTCGTATGCCAGGAGCTTCTTGTGGAGGCCTCTTATTAAGTCGTCGGTGTGATGCCCCAGTTGCCTGTAGCGGCACGCCCTTATTAATGTGGCGAGCTTGTCGGCGAAGGCCACGATCCGCCCCACCGTGTTTGTCTCGTAGCGGTACCACCGAAACAGCTCCGCGAGGTGCGGGAACTCCCTTCTAAACACATCCTCCTCCACCTCCTCCCACCGCAGTCTATCCCGCACCTCCTTGCCCGGATGCCCCAGAACCGCCTCTGCCAGGTCGTGGACGGCGGCCACTGCAAGCACCTCGGCCAAGTCCACGTCTGCCCCCTCCGCATTTAGCCTCGCCGCGATCTCCCCCGCCAGCAAAATGACGAGGATGGAGTGCGTGCAGACGGTCTCGGCATCTCCCACGCCTCGCTGGAGCCAGCCCACCCTAGGCGTCTTACAGAGCGTATCTGCCACAGCCAGCAGATCCGTCATGGCACGCCAAAGACCAGCGGGTCCGACCTAGGGCTTATCTCATACGCATGGGGCGTCCTCAACACGGCTGGGACATCCTCCCTCTTGAAGTTGGCCAGGGCCCAGCTCATCTTGGCGTACGCCGCCTCGGGCAACATGTCCTCAAGTGGCACGACGCCAAGCGAGAGGAGCTCGCGGCCCCTCCTGTACACGTAGAGGTTTGTCCTGCCGTATATGGTCTGGCTCGTCATGGCGATGACGACCCCCGCATCTACGAGCTTCTTGATGGAGGGCAGGAGGTACTCGCCTACGTGGCCGAAGCCGGTCCCCTCCACGACGACCCCCTTGATCCCCACGTCGAGTAGAACCTCCAGGAGGCGGGGGTGCATCCCCGGGAAGAACTTGACCAGCGCCACGGCCTCCTCGAACTTCGTCGTGTAGTCCAGCGGGCCCCTGGCCTTGTACTCCTCCGCGTTTACTTGAAGCAGGTCCTTCTCCGGGTGGTACTCGGCAATTGGCGCCGCGTTTATGGACTGGAAGGCGTCGCGCCTGGAGGTGTGCATCTTCCTAACCCTGGTCCCCCTATGCACCGCTATTACGCTGTCGCTACTGGCCTTGTGCATAACGACGACAGACTCGGCAAAGGGCGCCCTGGCCGCCACCGCAATTGCGGCCTTTAGGTTGAGGACGGCGTCTGTGGAGGGCCTGTCACTCGACCTCTGCGCCCCCACCAGCGCTATGGGGCCCGGCGCGCTTCTGAAGGCGAAGGCCAGGGCTGCCGCGGTGTAGTGCATGGTGTCTGTGCCGTGGAGAACCACCACGCCCCGCGCCCCTCTCTGGAGGGCCTCCCCCACCCTAGCCGCTATCTGGGACCACACGGAGGGGGTCATGTCTTCGCTGAACTTCGCCGCGACCTGCTCAGCCTCTATAGGCGCCTCCAAGCCACCCAGCACCTCAAAGAGGTACTCCACGCTTAGGGTGGGGTAGACGCCGCCGGTCACGTAGTCAACCCGGGACAAAATGGTGCCCCCAGTCGCCAGGAGCCACACCTTCTCCCCCTCCACCCTAGGCAGGTCACGCCTCGCGGCCTCCGGGGACTGCACCTCTCCCAGGTCCACCACCTCCTTGATCCTGCCCCTCCTAAACCCCACGTTGTAGCCGTTTCTAAGCTTCACCACAACCACGTCTGGTTCGCTGAACTGCGTCGGCGGGATCAACACTCCTTCGAAGACGTCGCCGTTGTCCAGGACGACCTTGACCTTACGATACATACTTGTCGAGCCAGTTGAGGATCTCCTTAAAGTTTTCCACCCGGTGGCGGGGCTTCCCCTTCCGGGTGAGCTCGTGGCTCTCCTCGGGGAACAGCACCAGCTTGGTCTCTACGCCGTGGAGCTTAAGCGCTGTGAAGAACAGCACGCCTTGGTCGAGCCAAGTCCTGTAGTCCTCTATGGAGTGTATAATTAACGTAGGGGTCTTTATCCTGTCGGCTAGATACATGGGGCTCTTCTCGACACACAGCTCCCGGTTTCTCCACGGCGTGCAACATATCTGATCCTCCACGAAGTACCACCCGATGTCTGTGGTGCCGTACATGGAGACCCAGTCGCAGATAGACCTCTGCGTCACCGCGGCCCTGAACCTGTCCGTGTGTGCGATGACCCAGTTGGTCATGAACCCGCCGTATGAGCCGCCCGCCACAGCCGCCCTCTCGCGATCCAGGGGGAAGCGCGCCGCCGCGTACTCCACCGCCTCCATGAGGTCTTGGAAATCCCTTTCGCCGTATCTACAGCGTATGTCGGCAAACTCCTCGCTGTATCCGTCGCTACCCCGCGGATTCGTGTACACAACGGCGTATCCCCTCGACGCGAGGAGGTGGAACTCGAACATAAAGCCCTCGCCATATGCCGTCTTAGGCCCCCCGTGTATGTAGAGAACCCACTTGTGCGGCCCCTCCCCCTCCGGTAGAAGCACCCAGCCCTCCACCTCTTCGCCGTCGCTCGCCCTAAACGCGAACTTCTGCGGCCGCCTCAGCCGCCACCGCTCCAACACGAAGTCGTTGAAACGGGTCAGCCGCCGCGCCTCGCGGCCATCCCAAAGGTAGAGCTCCTTCGGCATATGCGCCTCCATGTAGGTATAGACTATACCCCCGTCTGCCGGGACGAACTCATCCACGACGCCGCCAGGCGCCAACACGGCCTCCACAGACCCGCCCAGATCCGCCTTGAACAAAGAGACCGAGCCGCCTACGGTGGCCTGAAACAGCACCCCATCGCCGGTCCAGTAGAGAGACCGCGTGTAGCTGGGCCCTCTGACGTCGCTGTTAACGCCATTTCCAACGCCGTATTTAAAGCCGCAGGTCAGACACCGCGGCTCCTCCCCCTCAGCCGCCACCCACACCCTGGCGTGAGACGCGAAGCCCCTAGGCCGCAGATGCCCCGTAAAGGCCAGGAGCCGGCCGTCGGGGCTCCACGCGAGGTCGGAAACCCCCGAGAAACCAGACGCCCACGCCCGCCGCTCGCCCGTCCTAAGATCCAAAACCACCACGTCCACCATATACGGCCTCCTCCAGTCCGGCGCAACGGCGTAGGCGATCCTCCTCCCGTCTGGGCTCCACGCCGCTTTCAAAACCCTCACCTCACCCTCCGTCAGCCTCTCCACGGCGCCGCTGTAGGCGTCGACGAGAAAGAGGTGGCTCGCCACGTTGTAGGAGAAGCCGAAGTCGTTCATCCACACCGGGAGCCTCTCCACGTGCTTCACGTCGTCCTCCGGCGCCCCCTCGTAGGCCACGACGGCAAGCAAGTCGCCGCCGGGCCCCCAGACGAAATCCAAGACGCCCAAGAACCTGGCCAGCTGCCTAGCCTCGCCGCCCCACTCCGCCACCCACAGCCCAACGCCCCTCTCCTTCTCCCCAAACCCCCTCCGCGACAGAAACGCCAACCTGTCCCGAGACGCCTTAGCCGCCAGGTCAAAAGGCCCCGGCAGAAGAACCCTCGCCGAGCCCCCCTCGTATATCCACACCGAAGACTCGTACCTGTTCTGCTCCAGGCTTATCCTAGTGGCTGTGAAAAGTACACGGCCCCCGCCTGCGTCGGGGCCCGACACCAACACGAGCTTTGCTAAATCCTCCGGCCCCATGGAGGAAAAAAGATGTAGATAAATTACTCCCCCGGGCAGACCCCCTCTGTGTTTGAGACCTGCGGCGTGAAGAGGAAGCTGAACCCCTGCAACGTCACCACGCGGCCCAACGCCATCTGCCCCGGCGCCAGCTGGAGCCCAGGGAAGAAGGCCTTCACGTACCCTGCATCGCCGGCCTTCACCTCAGACGTCTCGCGCCCCCTCACGACGACGGTCACCCCCGACGCCTCCTTCCCGTTCAGCTCCACGCCCACGATCTTCAGCCCCCCGGAGCCGCCCACCATGAAACACAGCTTAACCTCAGTACCGCCGTCTCGGGGATAGGCGTAGGCCTGCGTAACCGCGACGTAGATGTACTGCAGGGAGGAGTAGAACGTGGTGTAGAGGTATCCAGCCACGGCGATGGCTATCGTCAATATAACAGCCATAAGGATGGCCACCTGGATGCTCACAACCGCGCCTCTCATGGTATACAGTGGCCATGTATTTAAATTAACACGGGGCGGTGCCCCGCCGGCCTCACAGCGCGGCACATGCCGCCCTCACCCGGCGCAGTCCCGGCTCGCGTCTAGTCAAGCTCCGGTTTATAACCCTTACGCCGCCCAAAACTTTTTAAGTGCATACAACGTCTCGTCCTATGAGGAATATCCCTATTAACAAGGTTAATGACTACGTCTGGGAGATACCGCCCGGCGCCAAGCCCTGCCAGAGGGTACCCGTGAGGATCTATGCAGACAGCGCCCTCCTGGAGAAGATGAAGGCCGACATGACCATCGAACAGGGCATAAACGTCGGCTGCCTCCCCGGCATATACAAATACAGCATCATCCTGCCCGACGGCCACCAGGGCTACGGCTTCCCCATCGGCGGCGTCGCCGCCATAGACGCAGAGGAAGGCGTCATCTCGCCGGGCGGCATCGGCTACGACATCAACTGCGGCGTCCGCGTCCTTAGGACAAACCTCACGGAGGAGGAGGTGAGGCCTAAGCTTAAGGAGCTGGTAGACGCCATCTTCCGCCTGGTGCCTCCAGGCGTGGGCGGCACAGGCCACCTCAGGCTGTCGCCAGGGGAGTTCGAGAGGGCGCTGGCCGAGGGCGTGGAGTGGGCCGTGCAGAAGGGCTACGGATGGGCCGAGGACATGGAGTACATAGAGGAGCGGGGCTCCTGGAAGCTGGCGGACCCCTCAAAGGTCAGCGAGAAGGCCAAGGCCCGCGGGAGGGATCAGCTCGGCACGCTGGGCTCAGGCAACCACTTCCTAGAGATCCAAGTGGTGGACAAGATATTTGACGAGAAGGCCGCCAAGACCTTCGGCATAGAGCGGGAGGGCCAGGTGGTGGTCATGATACACACAGGCAGCCGGGGCTTCGGGCACCAGGTCGCCACAGACTACCTACTGATCATGGAGAGGAACATGAGGAGGTGGGGCCTCAACCTCCCCGACAGGGAGCTCGCGGCGGCGCCGCTGAAGGACAAGGTGGCTGAGGACTACATAAAGGCCATGGCCTCCGCCGCCAACTTCGCCTGGACCAACCGCCACATAATCATGCACTGGGTCAGGGAGGCCTTCAAGAAGGTCTTCGGCTCCATAGAGAAGGTCGGTCTCGAGCTGGTATACGACGTGGCCCACAACATCGCCAAGCTGGAGGAACACGTAGTCGATGATAAGGGCACCGTGAGGAAGGTCTGGGTCCACCGCAAAGGCGCCACGAGGGCCTTCCCGCCTGGCAGGCCCGAGATACCGGCTAAATACAGAGAGATAGGACAACCCGTCCTCATCCCGGGCAGCATGGGCACAGCCTCCTGGATACTGGTGGGCACGCCAGAGGCCATGAAGCTCACCTTCGGCACGGCGCCACACGGCGCAGGCCGCGTCCTCAGCAGAGAAGCCGCCATAAGGATGTACCCGCCGCACAAGGTGCAGGAGGAAATGGCCAAGAAAGGCATCATCGTGAGAAGCGCCGAAACCGAGGTCATCTCAGAGGAAGCCCCCTGGGCCTACAAAGACGTAGACCGCGTGGTCGAGACCGCGCACCAAGTAGGCTTCGCCAGAAAAGTCGTAAGGCAGAGACCCATAGGCGTCGTGAAAGGCTGACCACGGCCAACTGCTCTTTTAAAAACGCCACACCCGACGAAGACAACACAAGCACTATTTTATAGTTAAAAGTCGGCGCAGTTTCTCAAGTCTCCCCTATACAGCGCATAGCCGACGATCACGCCGTCGAAGCCGGCGTTCAGGGCTGTTTGGACGTCGCGGCAACTTTTTATCCCACCTGCGTAGTATATCCTCTCCGCCACATCTCTCAGCGGAGCCACGTCGAAGCCTACGAAGCCCACCCCGGTGCCCTCCACATCTACCGCCGTGACTATAACTGCGGCGAGTTTACCAAAGCGTCTTAAGATGTTGAGCGCCTCTTCTACAGACGCCGCGACTTCTCTCCAGCCCTCCACCGCCACCCGGCCTTGCCTCACGTCTAGCGAGGCGGCGAGGCGGTCTCCATATTTAGCCGCCAACATCTGGAAGAGCCCTGGCTGTTTAAAAGGCATTGTGCCCACCACCGCCACCCTGCATATGGAGAGAGCCCACCTCAGCGCCTCCTCTGACCTGATGCCGCCGCCTAACTGACAACGTCCGCCTAGGACCTCCGCCACCTTCTCAACCACGGCTACGTTGACCGGCCTGCCCGCCTCAGCCCCGTCAAGATCTACGACGTGAACCAGCGACGCTTTCTTAAATCGCTCAGCCAAGGCGAGGGGATCCCCCACAAATATGTAGTGCCCCCTCCTCCCCATCACCCTCTTGACCGCCCTGCCCCCCTCTATATCGATAGAAGGGATAATCATCTGACCTCCTCCCCGAGGGCGGGTGCCCCGTGGGGAGGTGCCCTCGTCCCGTCTTCATCGGCGCCTTGGGCGGGGGTCATGGGGGCGGCCCGGGCCAGCATCGCGGGCCACTGGGGGCTGGCCTTCAGCGCCATGAGCGAGGTCCACACGGCGTAAGCGACTGGCCGTGGAATGATGGGATTCGTCTTCCTCACAACTTCCTTAGGCACAACCTTTTTCCTCAGCCTCTTTCTCGCCTCTTTCACGTCCCACCATACGCCTTTCACCCACCCAGTGGGGGTGGCTTTCCACAGCATGTTAAGGACGGCCGCCACATCTCTATCTACGACGTGGCCGTGGGGGCAGTGCAAAGCATGCCAGTCACCTCCGTCTTCCAGCTTGGCGAAGTGTATTGGACAGACCTTGCTGTTTCTAAAGCTGGAGACGTAGAAAACCACAGAGCCCCCCTCCGCCGCCTTATCCTCCACAGCCCTCACGACCTTCTTAAACGGCGTCTGCCTTATGCGGTGCCTCAGTTCTCTTTTCTTCACCTTCTTCTCTTCAAGGCCGATCATTTCCTCTTGTGGGTTTTTGCCAAGCTCCTCCGTTATAATCACGGCGGGGCTTTTCGTCACCTCGCTGGCTATCTGCCTTACCCGGCCTTCCTTCCGCCTCCTCTCCCTAAGCCTCCTTGCGAATTTCTTGTACTCTCTTGTATCTGCGACGTTTTGTCTCCTCTCCTCCTCATCTCTACCCGCGAAGGGGTATTTTCTCTTAAGCTCCTCCAGCTTTGCATTTCTAACAGCCTCGTATCTCTTCGCAAGCCTGCCGAAGTCCGTCCTTATGGAGTAGACGGCGGGGTCTACGTACTGCCTATTCCACCGCGCCACGGCGTCTACCGTCGAGAGCAGAGTCACGCGGGCAACAGCCACCGAGTTTTCGTTTACGTCGAAGGCGACAGCCTCCGCCGGAGGCTCTCTCTCAGGCGCCAGGTCGAAGACAAATATCGCATACCACTTATTCCGCCTCCGTTTCAGAATCAGCGTAGACGCCAGCTCGGCCTCTTTGCACAAAACTTTCCACCAATACAGCCAGAGGCGTCTATGCGGTTTTATCCAGACTTCTCTCCTCCCGCCGGGGAGGGACACGGCGATTTTGACGGGGGCGGCTGAGACTACCGTCTTTCGGTAGCTCCAGCTGTCTTTAGCGAATCTTATCGAGACCTGCCTCACCTCTGGGCGCGGTTTGTGGACTCGGCCATCTCTCTTCAGTTCCAGAAACGACTTGCCGATTTCTACGCCTTGGTTCATATCCTGCTGGATCAGCTGGGATGGTAGGGGGTACTGCTTTCTGAAGCGGCGGTACAGCTCGTTGTACTTCTCCTTCTCCAGCCTCTCCCTCTCGGCGACATATACCGCGACCTCTTCCACGATCTTCCGATACGGCTCCTCTACGGCGTAAAGCTCAGGTTGCGGGTTTTCTATCTCCACAGCCACTGCCCTCCTCACCTTTTCCATGTCCCTACCACCCATAAAAACCTTGACGAACCACATCCCCGCCCTAAAGGACAAGGCTTTTCATAATCATGTAAATGTGCCCTTCGTAGTAAGAGGCTTATCTGCCGGCAAGAGCGCCTGCCTAAAGGCGAGGCCAAGCGCCTTGTGGGCCACCTCTACCTTATGGTGCGGGTCGCGGCCCCTCACGTAGATGTGTATAGTGGCCCTGGCCTCAGACGCAAGGCTTCGAACCCAGTGTCTAAACATATAGAGGGGGTACCCCCCGATGGTCATATCCGGCAAACGGGCCTTAACAACCCAATACGACCTGCCTCCCAAGTCCACAGCAACCAGCGCTAGGGCGTCGTCCATAGGCACGGCAGCCCAGCCAAATCTGGCAATGGCGGTGCGGTCCCCCAGTAATTTGTCTATGGCGCGCCCCAGCGCAATAGCCACGTCCTCAATCACGTGATGGTTGTCGTCAAGATCCCTCTTTACCCGCGCCTCTACGACTCCTCCGAGACTTGAGTAGAGGAGGAAGGTCTCCACCATGTGGGTAAGAAACGGGACAGGCGTGGACACAGAAAGAGAACCTCCGCGCCTCAGCTCTACCGCCACATAGGTCTCCCCGGTCTCACGCACATAGGACATGGAAAACCTCAAGAAAGGTTTTAAAAAAGATAACCCCCAACCCAGCCCAAAATCCTAAACCACGCCGCAGAGACACACGACACCCGCGGCGCGCCAAACCACCCCACCGAAGACGCCCCTCGCGACAAATATCAGACAACCACACCAGCAAATAAGCGAGACACATGGCGACCGCCCAGGACTAAAACTTTGAAACTCCCCCCAAGACTTGGTTGAATGCGCAATGTTTTTATATCGGTGTTGGGGGTGTTTTGTGGCTGATGCCTCAAGCATTGCTTATGATGCGCTTAAGATGGCGGTGGAGCACGTCTTGGACAAAATCAGGAAAGGTAAGAAGTTGTCTACTGAAGACATCCTCGTCCTCTACCTCGGCACCATAGTAGGCGACTTGAAAGAAATAAGAACCGACATAGCAAGACTAGACAGCAGAATAGACGAAACAAACAAGAGGATAGACCAGACAAACCAACGCATAGACGAAATCGTCAAAACACTCTCGGCGCGGATAGACGACGTTGTTAAGTCGCTTTCGGCGAGAATAGACGAAACAAACAGAAGAATAGACGAGACCAACAAAAGGATTGATGACTTGGCTAAAAGCTTAACAGCTCAGATAGGCGAAGTCAACAAGAGAATTGACGCCGTGCAGATCACCCTCCTTGAGATCCAGAAGCTGTTGATAGAACTTGTCAAGACACGCCAACAGTAATTGCAGATGGCTTTATAGTCGGTTGCTTGCAGTTGCGTCAACGAGTATCTTCACGGGGGCGGCTGGATGCCGAGTCTTCAGCGCCGCAGTTAGTTGCATATTTATAGATCTGTTACTTCCCACACGTGCCGGCAATCAGGGTTATACCTTGCCTAGACATGGACGGGAGGAGGGGCGTGGTTCTTAAAGGCGTCAACTTCATGGGGCTGAGGGAGGTGGGAGACCCCGTGGAGATGGCAGTGGCCTACGAGGAGGAGGGGGCGGACGAAATCGCCATACTGGACATCACGGCCACGCCGGAAGACAGGGGCACCTTCGTAGAGGCAGTTAGGCGCGTCGCCGAGGCCGTCACCATCCCCGTCCTCGTCGGCGGCGGCGTGAAGACGCTGAGAGACGCCGAGGCGTTGTTTAAGGCCGGCGCAGACAAGGTCTCCATAAACACAGCCGCCGTGAAGAACCCCGGCCTGATAAGAGAGATGGCCGAAATCTTCGGAAGCCAGTCCACCGTCGTTGCCATAGACGCCAAGCGGGCCGGCGGGAGGTATGAGGTATACGTCAGAGGCGGCCGCGAGCCCACGGGCCTAGACGCCGTGGAGTGGGCGAAAAAGGCCGTGGAGCTCGGCGCGGGGGAGATACTCCTGACCTCCATAGACCGCGACGGCACCAAGCTGGGCTACGACACGGAGCTCATCACGCGCGTGGCACAGGCCGTGGACGTGCCCGTAATAGCGTCAGGCGGCGCGGGGGCCCTGGAGCACTTCTACGAGGCAGTCAAGGCGGGCGCAGACGCGGTACTGGCGGCCTCCCTCTTCCACTTCCGCCAGCTCACCATACGGCAAGTCAAGCAGTACCTAGGGGGAAGAGGCGCCGAGGTGCGGCCATGAGGGGCCTTCCCCGCGACGCGGTTAAGGCCGTGGAGCATATAATAGACGACGTGGCGGCGCGGGGCCTAGACGCCGCCCTGCAGTACTCCAGGCAACTCGACGGGACGGCCCCCGAGAAGCCGCTCATCGAGCCGCGCCCCGGCGGAGACCCAGAGGTGGTAACCGCCGCCCTCAAAGCCGCCGAGGCCCTGGAGACTCTCTACAGGAAGCTCCTCCCCAGCGGCGCCGCAGATTACTACGGCGGCGTCCTCAGGGTGGTGCGGTGGGCCCCCGTACGCAGGGTAGCCCTTTACATCCCCGCGAGGTACATCTCGACGCTGGTCATGCTCACAGTGCCGGCCAAGGCCGCGGGGGTCGAGGAGATATACGCCGTCACCCCGCCCAAGGGCGTCACGCCGGAGCTCCTGGCAGTCGCCAAGGAGCTGGGCGCATCCGCCGTCGTCCCCCTGGGGGGCCCGCACGGCCTGGCATACGCCGTCTTCCACCTCGGCGTCGACGCGGTGGCGGGGCCCGGAGGCCTCTACGTCCAGGCCGCCAAATACGTCCTCTCCCAATACGTCGGAATAGACGGCATTGAGGGCCCCACCGAGCTGGTGGTATACGCCGAGGGGGTAGACGCCGAGACCGCCATGAGGGGGGCGCTTGCGCAACTGGAACACGGACCCACCTCCTTCGCCCACTTCATAACCCCAGACCCACAACTGTTGAGGAGGGCAGAGGAGATATACGCCAGGGAGAAGACCTCCTCCATGGGCCCCCTCAAGACCCACTTGGCGGCAGGCGTGGAGGAGGCGGTGAAGCTGATAGACGAAATCGCACCGGAGCACCTGGAGGTCTGGGGCAGGCGGGAGGTGGCGTACCGCGTCAGAAACGTAGGCGCCGTCTCCGTCAACATGCCCAGCCCATACCTCGACTACGCCGCCGGCATCAGCCACGTCCTCCCCACCGGAGGCTCCGCCAGGTGGCGCGGCATAATCACGCCACACACCTTCATGAAGCCCATAGGCATGGCGGAGGCTGTAGGCCCCCTCCAGCTCCTCGACGCCGCCAGAAAACTAGCCGAGTACGAAGGCTTCCCCTACCACAGAAGGGCTCTGCAATGACTTGCCAGATACTCGCCCAGCTGGAGGAGGTGATACGCCAGCGGATAAAGGAGGGCAACCCCCAGAGCTACACCTACCGCCTCTATACCGCCGGAACCCCCCACATAGCCCGCAAAGTCGCCGAGGAGGCCGTGGAGGCCGCCATAGCCGCCATAGCCGAAGGCAGACAGCGGACCGTAGAGGAGGCGGCCGACCTCATCTACCACCTACTCGTCCTCCTCGCCGCCCAAGGCCTCACCCTAAACGACATATGCGCCGAACTCGAAAAAAGAATGAAGAAGTAGCGGCCAGCCAACACAAAACCCCGCATTTTACACAACTTTGCCTACCGAGCTTTGACCCCCTACCTTCTCACTTGTCCATACGCCACCCTACGCGGAAGGCCGCAAGGCGGAGGGCCCATCTGCTACGACGTAGAAGCGGCCCGCCACACCCTGCAACACCATCTGAGGAAGTACATCAACAAGCCACCTGAAAGCCGTTAACAAGGCGCGTGAGACGGGTCTCCCTAGAACCAACAAAAGGTCTAGGGGATTAAAACAGCTCTCCCAAAGACGACGCCGCGCTCCATATCTTCATGAGCCCTGGCGGCATCTTCCAACCGGTACTCCGTGTAGAAAGGCCTTATGAGACCCCTCCTCAACAAATCAAGCGCCTCGTAGATATCCCAAGGCCTAAAGGCCATGCTCCCAACAACCCTCACCTGCCGCAGGATAATCAAGGCAGGACTTATCAAAGCCCTCTCACCCGTGACGTTCCCTATCACCACCACCACCCCATTTCTCTTCACCAGCTTCAAAGACTTCTCAAACATAGGGCTCCCCACGGTATCCACAACCACATCAAAATCCTTATCACCCTCCCCCGCCGTCTTTATACCCAACTCCGACAACACCTTAGCCTTCTCACGCGACCTCGTAGAGACATACACCTCCCCACCCCTCACACTGGCAAGCTGCGCTATGTAGAGACCAGTGCCACCCGCCCCCACCACCAAGACCCTCTTCCCATCCACATCCACATGTCTAAGAGCGTAGACAGCGGTAGAAAGCGGACAAGTAGCAACAACGGCAGCTCTTGGATCCACCCCGTGGAACGGATGCACAAACCTGGCAGGCAACAACACATACTCCGCATACGTACCATTGCGAGACTCCCCCAGAAGCTCCGCGTTTCTACACAAATTCTCCAACCCCCTCCGACAGTATTCACACGTGCCGTCATATACGGCCGAAAGAAACACCCTAGCACCAACCAACTCCTTCTCAACACCCGGCCCCACCTCCACCACCCTCCCAACCCCCTCGTGGCCAGGCACCACAGGCAGCTTCACGTGAGGAAACGCACCTTTACGCACCACTAAATCCCTGCCGCAGACACCCGCCGCCTCGATCTTCACAACCACCTCCCCAGGCCCCGGCCTAGGATCAGGCAGATCTGTATACTGCAAAGCCTCGCGCGGCTCTCCAAACTTAACCAGCTGTACCGCCCTCACCTCAACACCTCCTTAAACTGCTCCTTCAAAACCTTCTTGTCGATCTTGCCCGTGCCCGTCAGCGGCAGTTGCTGCACGAAGATCACCCTGTCCGGCAACCACCACTTCGGTATCTTGCCCGCCTCCACAAACTTCTCAAGGTGCTTTATTATGTCCTGCTCCGTCGCAGACGCCCCGGGTTTCAAGATCACCACGGCGACGGGCCTCTCGCCCCACTTCTCATGCGGCACCCCAATCACCGCCACCTGCGCCACGGCTGGGTGCGTAGCTATGAGGTCCTCAAGCTGTAGAGACGAAATCCACTCCCCGCCCGACTTAATCACGTCCTTAGCTCTGTCTACGATACGGACGCGGCCGTCGGGAAGCCACACAGCGACGTCGCCTGTGTGGAACCAGCCGCCTCTCCACGCCTCCTTGGTCTTCTCCGGGTCGCCTAGGTACTCAGGGGTCACCCAAGGAGACCTCACCACGATTTCACCCATAGTTTTCCCGTCCCGGGGGACCGGGTTCAAGTTCTCGTCGGCAACCATCAGATCCACCAACGGTATTGGGAGACCAGTCGCGGTGAGTAGGCTGTAGTACTCCTCCACATCTTCAGGCATCTTCTCCGTAGGTCTAAAGAAGCCCAGCGTCAAGATCGGCGCAGTCTCCGTCATGCCGTAGCCGACCCTCGGGATGAACCCCGCCTCGGCGGCCTTCCTAGCCAGCTCCTTGGGCAACGCGGCGCCGCCGACCACGAAGATAGGCTTAACCTCTCTGATCTTCGCCAAATACTTCGGCAACTCCGGGGCCGTCAGCAACATGTACAACATGGTGGGCACGCCAGCCAGCGCCTTGACCTCCTCCTCCGCAACTAGCTTCACCGTGTGATTCGGGTCGAAGCGGCCTGGGTAGACCTGCCGCCACCCCAACAAGGCGAAGGTCCAGGGGGTGCCCCAGCCGTGGACATGGAACATCGGAACCAGCTGGAGGAAGGTGCATGGCTTCTCCGCGCATTCGGGTCTGGCGAAGCCTCTGTAGCCGGCGAAGATTAGCGTTGAGGTGAGGGTGTGTAGCGTCAGTGCTCTGTGGGTGAAGTAGGCGCCTTTTGGTTTGCCTGTGGTGCCGCTGGTGTAGCCTATTGTGGCGACTGTGTCCTCGCTGGTTTCTGGGAGCGGTTTTGGCTGTCCTTGTTTTATCACGTCTTCTATTTCGGGGTCTTTTGTGGCTGGGCCGAGTCCGTCTGTGATCTGTATGTAGATCTGGACGGTTTTTAGGTGGGGTTTGAGCTTCTCCACGAGTGGTGCGAAGTCTCTGTGGTAGATCAGCGCCTTGTCTCTGGCGTGGTTTATTATGTATGCTATGTCCTCCGGGGCTAGCCTCACGTTGAGGGGGTGGAGGACGGCGCCCATTCCGGGGACGGCCCAGTACAGATCGAAGTGCCAGATGGTGTTCCAGTCGAGCGTGGCCACCTTATCGCCAGGCCCCACGCCCATCTGCCGTAAGCCGTCTGCCAGCCGGAGCGTCCTTTCGTATTCCTTGGCGTATGTGGAGCGGATGTTGTTGCCGTGGGGTGGGAGGTGGGCTACTTCAACATCTCCGAATATCTCCTTTATATACTTCCATAGGTTGTTTAATGTCAGTTGATACTTCTCCATGGATTAAGATAATGTTTTATTTTTATCAGTTTCTTTAGGCAGGAGGCGAAGTGCCATTTTTATTAACTCCATTTGTCTCTTCTCCATGGAGTCCAAAGCCGTGTCTCTCCTAAGCAAGCTGATCTCTATACCTACTGTGAATCCGCCTGGCGAGAAGTATCAAGAGTTTGTGGAATTTGCCGAGGGGTATTTCAAGTCTTTGGGTTTAGATACGGAGGTTGTCGAAGTCCCCAAGTCCGAGGTTGCGAAGCACTGTCCCGAATGTGCGGAGTACCCTAGGCTTATCTTGCTGGCTAGGCTAGGCGAGCCTAAGATCCACTTTAACGGGCACTACGACGTGGTGCCGCCTGGGCCTTTGGAGAGCTGGAAGGTCACGAGGCCCTTTGAGCCTGTGTACCGCGAGGGGAGGCTCTACGGAAGGGGCGCCGTTGACATGAAGGGCGGGCTTACGTCGATTATGTTGGCTGTGGAGAAGGCGGTGGCCGCTGGGTTGAAGAATTTTGAGGTGTCTTTTGTGCCGGATGAGGAGATTGGGGGCGAGACGGGGGCTGGCTACTTGGCGCGGTCGGGTAAGGTGAAGGCGCCGTGGGTGGTGATTGCGGAGGGTTCCGGCGAGGACAACATCTGGATTGGGCATAGGGGGTTGGTGTGGTTTCTGGTGGAGGTGTATGGGAGGCAGGCGCACGGCTCCACGCCGTGGCTCGGCCTAAACGCCTTCGAGGGGGCGGCGTACATTGCCCACAGGTTGCAGGAGTACGTAAAGGCTGTTTCGACCCGCGTGAGTAGGTACGAATTCGACGACCCGAGGGGGGCCTCGCCTACCGTGACCATGGGTGGGGAGGTGAGGGGGTCTGTCAAGACTAACGTGGTGCCTGGCTACTTCGCCTTCTCCGTGGACCGGAGGGTGATACCGGAGGAGGACGTGGAGCAGGTCAGGCGCGAGTTTGTGGAGTTCGTGGAGAAGGTGGCTAAGGAGGTGCCGCATAAGGTGGAGGTTAAGGTGACTAACGTCTCCGAGGCGGCGTTGGTGGAGCCCAGCCACCCGCTTGTGGAGGCGTTGTCGTCTGCCGCTGAGGCGGTGGTGGGGAGGCGGCCGAGGAGGACGGTCTGTATCGGCGGCTTGGACGCCCGCTTCTTCATAAAGGCCGGGATCCCCGCGGTCACCTACGGGCCTGGGCCCATAGGGCTTGCCCACGCCCCCGACGAATACGTGGAGGTGAGGCAAGTGATAAACGTGGCCGAGGCCTATTACAACCTAATAAAGAGGGTCAACGGCTAGTCCTGTACCGCAGGTGGTGCACGGCCGGCTTCTTTTCTGCCTAGTTAGCCGCGGGCTGGCGGGGGTCTCCGCCTTATGTGATTAGTTTTTCTATTGAGGTTATGACTATGTCTTTGGCGCCGGCGGCTTTTAGCTTCAAGACTAGGTCTGGGAGGAGGTCTTCGGGGACTACGCTGAAGACTTCGTAAGTGTTGCCTTTGGCCAGCGGGGTTACGCTGGGGGCCTCCATGGCGGGGAGCGCGGCTAGGACGTCGTTGAGCTTGTCGGCGGGGACGTTGAGGAATATCATCTTCCTGCCTTGGGCGGCGTAGTAGCCCTGGATAAAGGTGGTGAGTTTCCTTGTTAGCTCGTGTTCAACGTAGCGGGGGTGCACGACGAGGCGGGCGCTGGTTTCGAGGACGGTGGCGATGGGGGTTAGGCCGTGTACCTCCAGGGTGGTGCCGGTTGCCATCACGTCGAGTATGGCGTCGGCGATTCCAAGTTGCGGCAGGACCTCCACAGAGCCGGTGACCTTTACCACCCTGACGCGTTTGCCGAGCTCGGCGAAGTAGTTGTAGGCTATATTTACGAACTTTGTGGCGACGCGGGCGCCGGGGGGCAACTCGTCCACGGTCTTGATGCCGCTGGACTTAGGCACTGCCACGACGAGTTTCCCCCTGCCGAAGTTGAGCTCCAAGGCTTCGGTCACGTTTGTGCTTGACTCCACCACGTAGTCGTGGCCCGTTATGCCTGCCCAGACTCTGCCCGACTCAACGATGTATGGTATGTCCTCGGGCCTGGCCTTAATTATGTTTAGGTCCGGCCAGGTGGTGGGTATGACGAGCGCCCTTTCGTCCGACGCGAGGGGTCTTATGCCGACGGCCTCGAGGAGCTTCAGTGCGGGTTCCTGGAGCCTGCCTTTAGAGGGCACCGCGAGGAGCATGGGGACCGCCGTCCATGCGGAACTACACGGCCACCTTTATATTCTTTGACGCCGCCTTGAGCGCCTGTAGGAACTTCTCCATCACGGGCAGGGGCGCGAGGGTGAAGCGGAGGCAGGAGGGGCAGAGGGGCTTGCCGCCCAGCGTCCTGACGACGAAGCCGGCCTTGTCCAGCTCCGCGGCGGCCGCCTCGGCGTTGGGGACCTTAAGCGTGACGAAGTTCGTGGGGCCGCTGTATTTTTCTGTGTTTATCTTCGGCACGACCCACTCCCTGGCCTTGGCCGTCTCCTCCACGGCGCGCCTCACGTAGGGCTCCCCCTTCTCCAGGGCGTTCTCCACCGCCTTCGCCGAGTAGGAGGATATGGGGTGCGGGGGCGAGAGGACGCGGAGGGCCTCTGCGATTTTCCTGTGGGCCGCCACGTACCCCACCCTGAGCCCGGCGAGGCCCCAGGCCTTGGAGAAGGTGCGCACCTCGGCCACGTTGCCGTATTCGTAGAGCCTCGGCGCCCAGTAGCCTGCGTATTCGGCGTATGCGGCGTCTAGTATGAGGAGGCCGTCTAGCCTCGCCGCCAGCTCCTCCACCTCCTTCACCAGGTGGGCGGTGGGGTTGTTAGGGGAGCATACATACACGGCGCCCACTCCCGACCTCGCTAAGGCGTCTACGTCCAGGCCGAGGTCCTCCCGGTAGGTGTGCACCACAGGCCTCAGCCCCACCTGCCGCGCAATGACCCTCGCCATGCCGTAGGTGGGCTCCACTATGGCCAAGCCGCGGCCCGTGTGGGCGGCGAGTTGCATGGCTAGGCGGAGCCCCTCGTCGGCCCCCGCCGTGACGACCACTGTGCCTTGAGGCAACCCGTGGCGTGCCTCGATCTTGGTTGCCAGCCTCTTGTTGTTGGGGTCTGTGTAGTGGCGTAGCTCCCAGGTCTCGACGGAGGGGGCGACCTCCCTGTAGTACTCCTCGGGCAGGAAGAGGTTTTCGTTGAAGTGCAGCCTGATTTTTGAGTAGCCTACGTCGGGCTCATCGTAGGCGAAGTCCAGCTCTGGCAGACGCATGGGGGCTCTGCAGGCAGGCGTTAAAAATTTTGTCGGAAAAGTTTTTATCTGAGGGCCGCAGTTGCCGCATGGAGCCCTTCCCCGCGTCGCTGAGGGGGCTGGGCCGGCGTGGGGTATGTCGGCCCGCCGCCTGGACTTGACCATGTCTCTGCCGGTGGAGCCGCGGCCTCTGGCGACGGCCGAGGAGGCATGGAGGATCGCCAAGTCGCTTAACTACAGGCACATAGAGGGGACCGTGGTGGCGGTGGCGCAGGATGTTGAGTCGCGAGAGGTGTTGATGGTGGGATATATGGACCCAGTGGCGGTGGTGCTGACCCTAACAACGGGGCTCGCCCACTACTACTCCACTTCCCGGAGGCGGGTTTGGCTTAAGGGGGAGACCAGCGGCCACTTCCAGGTGGTCAGGGAGTTCAGAACGGACTGCGACGGAGACGCCGTGGTGATAAAGGTGTACCAGGTTGGCGTTGCGTGCCACCTGGGGACGTGGAGCTGCTTCTCGTCTCCCGACTCCTTCCGCGTCAAGCTTTAGCGAGGCGCAGGAAGCGCTTGATCAGCTCTATCCCCGCCCTCCCGCTCCTCTCGGGATGAAACTGAACGCCGACAACGGCGCCGCGGCTGACGGCGGCTGTGTAGCGCCTGCCGAGCTCTACATACGCCACATGGCTTTCGTCGTCTTCGCGCCAGGGCACGGCGTAGCTGTGTAGGTAGTAGTAGTACCCCTCCTGCACCACGGCGTGCCCCCTTGGGACGTGGGTGCGGCTCCAGCCGATATGCGGCACCCTCCTAGCCTGTATCCTCTCCACTACGCCCTTGAAGAGTCCCAACCCGCGGCCGCCCCCCTCCTGACTCGTCTCAAAGAGCAACTGCATGCCGAGACAGATGGCCAGCGTCGGCTTCTCGAGGACCAGGGGCTTGAAGACGTGGGCCATCTCGTATGCCGCCGCGTAGGTGCCGACGCCGGGAAGCACCAAGGCGTCGACGCCCCCCGCCTCCTCCGGCCGCCTAACCACCCGCGGCTCCGCGCCGGCCCTCCTCAAGGCGTTTAACACACTACCCAAGTTGCCCACCGTATAGTCCACAACCCCAACCAACACAGAGAAAAAGAGGGGGTTAAAAAAAAGACTTACTTAACCTCCTTTAGGTATGCAACAATGTATGCAAACGAGGTGCCGCAGAATTTCCTCATAGACGCGTGAATCGTGCTGATTATGAAGAAGTAGGGGACGCCCGCCTCATAGTCGAATATTAACAGACCGCCGACTGTGCCGTTACGGAACTCGCCGTGGCCCTCAATCACCAGCCTAGAGTAGTTGAAGCTCGTCGTGATGAGTAGCTCGGAACGGGGCGCAAGCGGCGAGTCGGCATGAGGCACAGGACGTCCGATACGCTTGTTGATTATGCCCCCCAGGGGCTTAAGCGTTTCGTTGTTAACCTCTTTAATCCTGTTTAAGTCCAGCAACAACTCCCCTACGTAGCTGAGTCCATGCGGATATTTAAACACGGCCAGGGGGATCTCGCGGCCGTCTAGCATCGCCCTGATCAACTTGCCGTTGCGATACACAAGAGTCAAATCCCACGTCTTCCTCCCGTCGACACAAATAACCGTTGCGTTGTACGACGCAGTGAAAGTGCCGTTGGTAATGGGGACGAGGGACTTAGAAGGACGAGCCGCCACCGCCGTAAGCCAAACAGCAAAGACCACAAGCGCCGCCACCACGGCCGCCGCGGCGACGAGCCAAACACCCCTGCCCATCATATCAACACGCATCTACTGCTATCGAACTTACCGTGGTCCATCTAAAAGCATAAAGCCCAGCAGCATACCAATCTACCGTGTCGTAGTCTGTTCTCACCCACCAGTAGCCGCTCCAACGATCGCCAACACATCCAGCTACGTCTGGATGTCTTTGGGCTTGTATTATGTGGTATAGTATGCCTCCCCCGTCAATGTACGCGGCGCCGGTGTGACTGACCACTTTACGAGCACTATCATCATACCCTACCTTCGTCCAGGTCTTCTGGTAGGCGTAGCCAGTTACGCAGTATGGACCTACTGGACTTACGCAATAGTGGCGTACATCTTCGCTGTAGAATTCGACGATAGCCGCCACCGCCAGCATGGAGATGCCTACTAGAAGCGCCGTGGCTATTAATGTTTGACGTGGCATATGGTACCAAACTTTCCCCTATTTTTTTTCTCTTGTACAAATAGAGTAAACGAATTAGCCTATTGCCGTAGTTAATACGGAAAGATAGACGCTACGGCTTGAATAATGCTCATATCCTCTACGTGTCCACGTGCGTAGGTCCGTGCAACGACATGCTTTTCGCCCCGTAAGACGTTGAAGCGTACACGAGGGGTAGCAACCTCCTGCCTGCACACCCAGCGCTGAGACACCCAGTGGACAAACTCTACTTCTCCCTTCATCGGGCCATCTCGCTGACGGTCGGCATGTTAAACTATAACCTCACGCCACGACGTATCTACATGCTGTCACGTTGCTTGAAACGGCGTAGTACGTCAGAACTTTTAGCCACCTTGCCAGCTCCGCCGATGTGCACAACGTTTTTGTACTTGACCGGCGGCGGTTTTGTGGGTGATGTTTCTAGTATTGCGTATGATGCGGTTAAGATTGCTGTGGAGCATGTCTTGGGTAAGATTAGAGAGGGTAAGAAGCTATCCACCGAAGACGTCCTCATCCTCTACCTCGGCACCATCGTAAGCGACTTGAAAGAAATAAGAGCCGACATAGCAAGACTAGACCACAGAATAGACGAAACAAACAAGAGGATAGGCGATGTTGTTAAGTCACTTTCGGCGAGAATAGACGAGACGAATAAGAGGATAGACGACTTGGCTAAGAGGATCGACGCCGTCCAGACCACCCTCCTGGAGATCCAAAAGCTACTGCTGGAGCTCGTAAGACATTTCGGTTCCGCAAAACCTGCGTCTCAACTTTGAATAACACAGTTGCAGGCCGTGCGCCGGGTGTTGGGTTGGTCGTGGCGGAGGCTAGGTGCACAGCGGCAGCGATAGGGCGTCTTCTATCAGCTTTTCTATTGGCCACTTCTCGTATTCATGTGTGATGGTGCGTATATCTCTAGCCTTTTTGTAGGCCTCGGCGCGGGATGTGCCATCTCTTATCATGCGGTTCATGTGGAACTCGGTGAGTATGTAGGGGAGGGCCTTCTCTAGGTTGTCTCTTATCCTTTCCTCGTCTATGTGGACCGTGCGGAGGGTCTTGGCCGTGGTGGTGAGGATCTCGTCGACGGCTAGGAGGGCCTCGGGTATCCAGATCCTCTCGTTGGCGGAGTTGGTGAGGTCGCGTTCGTGCCAGAGCGCCACGTTCTCCAGCGCGACTACTGTAAGGGCTCTGACGTATCTGGCGAGGCTCACCACCCTCTCGGAGGCCGTGGGGTTCGCCTTGTGGGGCATGGCGGAGGAGCCGCCTCCCCTCTCCACCACCTCGCCTATTTCTGGCCGGGAAAGCTCCCTGATCTCCGTGGCGAGCCTCTCGAAGACTGCGGCAAGCACGGCCAGGGCGGAGGCCAAAACGGCGAAGGTCTCACGGGGGGCCACCTGTGTGGAGATGACGTGGAAGGGCACGCCGAGCTTCTCGGCGACTCGTCTCCTGACCTCGGGCCCCAGCTCGCCCCATGCCGCCATGGTGCCGACGGCCCCGCCTATCTTAGCCCTGACCACGTCCTCCGCCAGCGCCAGGTGTCGGCACGCCAGGTGGAGCTCGTAGTAGTAGTTGGCGAACTTGAAGCCGAGGGTTATGGGCTCCGCCCACTGGCCGTGGGTGCGGCCCACCGCGATGAGCCCCTTGTACCTCCTGGCGAGGCTCGCCAGCTCCGCCCCAGCCTCATTTATCTTCCTCTTGACCGTGGAGAGGGCGCGGCGTATTAGCAGGGCCCAGGCGGTGTCTATTACATCGTTTGACGTAGCGCCGAAATGCACAAAGCGGCAACCGCTCCTCTGCTCCAGAAGGAGCACGAGGCTGAGTATGTCGTGGCCAGTCTCCCGCTCCAGTCTGTACACCTCCTCAGCGTCGACCTTCACCCGGCTCACCGCGTCGCAACAGCCCCTCTCAGCAACGCCCAACTCCTCCAGCGTACACACAAGGGCCCGCTCCACCTCCACATAGGCATCTACGATGGACTGCGGAGTGAAGAGGCGGCGGACCTCCTCGCCGCCGTACCGCCAGTCGAAGGGGGAGATCACGCCCTCCCCTTATCCCTCCGTAAGTCGACCATGTGATGCGGCTCCGGGCCTGTGCCCAACAGAGTCACAGGCGTCCTTAGTTGCTCCTCCACCTCCTCCACCCAGCGGCGCGTCTCCGGCGGCAGATCGCCCCAGCGGGTCTTCCCAGCCGCCTCCTTGAAGACCACATCTATCTTAGTGATGGCGATTTGCGTAGGCGTGTTCAGAATGACAGCCCTCTTGGCCAACTCCACGTTGAAGGGGGCGGCTCTCCTCGGCCTCCCCGTCACGGCTCCTCTCTCCACCCACCCCCTCCTCTCCGCCTCCTCCGGGGGGAGTTCGCCGGGAAGCGGTCCCCCGCCCACCCGGGTCATAAACGCCTTAAAGACCAACACGACCTCATCCGCCGCCTTAGGCCCCACCCCCGCCTCGCTGAGGACCCCGCTTGCGGTGACGTCGCGGCTGGTGACGTACGGATAGGTGCCGTGGTACAGAGAGAGGAAGGTGCCCTGGGTCCCCTCTATCACCACGCCGTTTCTCTTGTTCTCCATAATCATGGCGGGGACGTCTGCGAGAAACGGTTTAAGCACCTCGAAATCTCTGGCAAGTCTCAGCCTTCGAAGGACACGGTCCACCATGGCGGCGCCCACGCCTTGCCCAGTGGAGCCGACCACCTTCATCAGAAACTCGTCGCTACGCTCCCGCTCCACGTGGACGTCCTCGATGACGCCGGTGTTGAAGTCCATGTAAGACCGGCCTTTGCCGTACCGCTCCACCTCTGAGAGGAACACGTCGATTTTGATCAAGGCGCCTGGCGCCACCGCCAGCTTGGTGCCCGGGTTGACGAAACAAGTGGGCAACGTCCGGAGGACGTGTTGCTGGCCCTCCAACGTCACAGTGTGGCCAGCGTTTGGGGCGCCGGTTCTCACACAAAGCGCAGGCTTGTCGGCCAAGGCCAAGTAGGCCGCCACCTTGCCCTTACCAACGTCGCCGAAGAACCCATCAACGACAACGTACAACACGCGGCATGCACAATGAGGTTTTTAACTGTTCTTTCGGCCGTCTGGCAGTGCGGCCGGGAGAGCCTTACGCTGTCCACTACGATGACATCATATCCATTTCTTCAAAGCTGTTAAGACCTCCTCTGCGGCTCTTTTCTCGATTAGGTAGGTACCCTTCTTGTACCGCCTCGCCAGTCCTTTCTCAACCAGCCTCATCATGAGGCTGTGCACAGCCCATCCACACCGCCTATCCATGCCGCATATATCCCGCGTCCTTACGGAAAACCAGAAGCCCCTCTCACCACCCACCCGCCTCTGTATGTGCAAAAGCAGAGCCGGCAGATACTGCTTTATCTTCCAGATCTTCATACCCTCAACCTATTGGCGGCGTTTCTGATGCTGGCCGGAGTCGTGCCAGCCGCCTCAGCCAGCGCCTTCAAAAGGCCAAGCCTTCTAAACGACGCCAGCCACAAAGCCGCCGCCGCAGAAACCCACCGGTTTTTACCGGCCAAAACCCTCCTATTCCTCTCCAAAAGCTCCACCGCGGCTTTGACAACAGCCGCGGGCAGGTTGACTCTAGCCGCCAGCGTCCCCACGTAGTCTTCAATAGACGGCCTTTTGCTCTGCTTCACCGCCTCATTCAGCCTCCACGCCACCTTCCTCACCCGACGCTCCTCAGCCTTACTGCACTTCAGAAAGTCCTCCAGCGGCCTAGGCACGCCGGCCGCCTTCGCCGCTGTCCACACCACTGCTACAGCCGCCACCTCCGGCGGAAAGCCGGCCACAAGGTCGAAATACTTCTTCACTAGTGATTCAGCCTCCTCCATTACGTGTTGAGGCAAACCAGCGCATTCCCTAATACGCTTCAGCTCGCCTCCTATCGCCGCCAGCCTCCTCTCAAAGCCGTGAAGCGTCTCTCTGTGGAACCTCGCCAGCCTCCGCCACTGCACGCTGTGCTCCGGCTTAACTGCCATGTCCGTCTTGATGACAAGCGGCGCCGTCTTGGCGGCGTACGGCGCCAGGGCGGCTGAGCGTTTTGTGCGTTCAGACAGGCTGGAAGACGCGGTGGAAGAGATGCACGAGGGGATGCGGCACTACGCGCGCAACTCCGGCCTCAAAATAGGGAGGGAGGCGGCGGAGAGGGCGCTTCTGCTGGGCCTCTCTGTGATGCCTGAGGAGGTGGTTCAGTGGTACGCCAGAGACAGCTGGCGTGGGAGGCTTGAGCCGTATGTAGCCTACTGGACTGAGGACGAGGGACTTGCCAGAAGGGCGGGGGAGGCTGGTTGGGAGGTGCGGCAGATCCAAAGGCCTGTCTCCTTCGAGGAGGGGGTGCCTAAGGAGTGGCGGACGGCGTACATCATGGCGCCTTACGGCTTTGACTTGTCGGCTGTGGAGAGGGCTGTGGCACAGCTGGTGGATGGGGCTGAGTCTGGCGTTGCGCAGATCCGCGTGGTGGGGTGGCCTGTGCCTGAGGCCTTCCTCTGGTTTGTGTTGAAAGACAGACAGCCGGTGAAAGACGGCGACCAGATCGTGGCTTACTCCATCGATAGGCTTTCTATCGAGGAGCCTTTGTCTAGATTCGGCGAGGCTCTGCGCGGGAGGAACTTCGACGAGATGGGGAAGGTGGTGCGTCAGCTGTATGAGGCGAGGCTGAACAGAACGCTGTGGCAGATCGTGTACGAGTTTGACCGGGAGAGGGCTGAAGCCGCCCTTGAGCACCTTAGGCAGAGGTATGGAGAGCTGGAGGGCCGTCTGTGGGAGAGACACGACGAGCTGTATTTGACGTGGCTGGCGTTTAGGCTGGCCGACGAGTTTGAGGCTTATCTGAAGAGCGGTGTGGGGAGGGGGTTTAGGGCTAAGGAGGAGGTTGCCGGCGCGGTGTTTATGCCGTGGCTTCCGGTGGATTTGGCGCCGCTGTTTTGGCTTAGGCTTGTGGGCGACGCCGAGGGCGAGGCTGAGTTCAGAGCCGCGTGGTACACCGCCGTCGATATGTGGTTTGAGCGTATGGCCGCGCCGTATACGCCGAAGAAGCCGGCAGTGGCGAGGAAGGCGGTGGAGCTATTCAACGCCTTTGTAGGCGCCAAGTTCACATACGAAGAGCTGTTCCCACCGCCGCCTCCGAAGCCGGAGGCCCAGAAACCCGAAGCCGCCAAGCCGGCCGAGGCGGTTAAGCCAGCTGAGGCCAAGAAAGAGGTTGTTAAGCCCGAGGCGGCTAAGGTTAAGCCGGCTGAGAGGCCGGCTGTGGAGGTTCAGAGGCTTGAGGAACGTGGTTTAAGACGGGAGGGTGTTGGGAGGTCCGCCGCCGGGCCGGGGGCTGTCGAGCCTGAGGTTGTTAAGCCGGAGGCCGCCAGGACGGAGGCGGCTGGGCCGGAGGGCATGGAGGTCGAGCATCAGCCTGCTGAGGTACGTGGTTTAAGACGTGGGCCTAGGGCGCCTGTTGCCGACGTCATTTCGGAGAGGTTTGGGGCTGTGGAGCATCTGGTGCAGAGGTTCGGCGTTGTTCTAGACAAAGAGGCGGCTTTCAAGGCCGAGGGCTTCGTCAAGGCGAAGATAAAGGCCCGGCTGGAGAAGGCGGCCGTAAAGGAGCCGGAGTTCGCCCACATACTGGCCGAGGTGGCCGGCGACGTGTTGAGCTCCTTCGGCCGGCTGATGGCGTCGCCAGACGCCGCGAGGCACGTCTACAACGCGCTGTTCTACTTCTTCGAGGGGTATGAGACGAGAGACGGCGAGGTGCTCTTTAAGATGATTGAACACACGGTGAGAGAAGCCGTAAGGAAGGCGGAGGAGGCCGGCATCCCAGACGCAGAGTACCGCATCAAGCAGTTTGTGCTTGAGGTTATCGACATCTTGGCTAGGGCCGGCGAGCGGTACAGAAGGCAGGCGCTGGAGGGCATCTCAACCATCGAGAAGGCGCTGAGGGCGACTGCCTTCGCTGGCCTCTCCGCCGCGGCTCTGTACTCCGTGTACCACGGGCTGTATTCAGAGGCTGTGGTTTCGTCGGTGGCCTCCGCCGTGGCGTTGGCGGAGGTTGGGCAGTTTAGGGAGGCGGTGCAGTATGTGCAGAAGGCGGCTAAGGCGCTGTACGAGGCGGCTAGAGACGTCTTTGAGCAGGTGAAGGTGACGGTTCAACGCCTCGTTGAGCTGTTTATCGAAGCCGTCACGAGGGCGCTGGCTTGGATCGACGAGCACAAAGCATATCTCTTCCTCATGGCGGCCGTCGCGGCTGGCGTAGTTGCGCTGTCGGTTGCGTTGAATCTGTGGGGTCTTGTGGAGATGGAGAAGTTGGCCTACGCCGCCGTGGGCATGCCGCCGTTTATACCCGCCGGCGTCAAGGAGTATTCTAGGGAGGAGGTGTTTAGGATCTTGAGGGAGGCCTCCGATCCCTACGAGAGGTTTAAGGAAATCGCCAAGGTTGCCAACGTTGGGAGGGTGAAGCTGGCTGAGCCTTGGGAGTCGCTGAGGGTGTTGATTATGCCGAAGCCTTCTGAGGAGAGGAGGCTTATGATGGGCAAGACGTATAGAGAGCTAGACGAGGGGAAGAAGAAGGCCCTCTTCTACGCAACCCTCGCGCTGGAGGAGGCATTCGGCGTCTACAGGTCTGCATTGAGAGAGTACATGGAGGGGCTTGAGGCGGTGCAGAAGAGAGAGGTCGGCGAGGAGCCGTTTAAGAAGGTTGTGTACGTGGCGGACCTCGGACAGATAAAACAGCTGGCCGAGGGGGAGGGCAAGGCCTTCGAAAACGCCTTGAGTGCTCTCAGGAAGGGGCTGAACGAATACGCTGTCAGACACGGCCTGAGGAACCTCCTTGACGTGAGGGAAGATGTAGCCAGAAGGCTGGCAGAGGCGGAGGACAAGGAGCTCTCCGAGTTTAACGACGTAAACTTCGGCACGAAGGCTTACGCCGCTCTAATCGCGTATAGGGAGTATGCGCTGGGTAGGAGAGGTGCCTTCGGCACAGCGGCTTGGCACTGGCTTGAGGTGGGCGGATCGGCCTGGCTCCTCTACTATGCGCCGTATACGGCGTACAACAAGGCCAAGAAGGCGAGGGTGGAAAGGCCGGCGGCGGTGGAGGAGTTGGTGGCGGAGGGTCTCCGCCGCCTCTTCCTAAAGCCAGGCGCCGACCGCTACCGCGGCCTCGTCGAGGAGCTCACGAAAGGTAGCAGGCTGGCGTTGGAACTTGAGAAGGAGAAGACTAAGGATGAGGAAAAGACCGGGCCTTACGTGTTTAGGCTCTTCAGGTTTGAGGAGGGCGGCGGGCTCAAGGAGTTGGGCGTAAGGCTGAACATTAGGAAGGTGGGAGAGGGCATAGTCTACGCCTTGGAGTTCGACGATGTGGAGAGGTGGCAGGGGTTCTTCAAGCAGGAGCTTGAGGCGGCGATAAAGGCGGCGGAGGTGGTTAAGGAGCGTCTACCTGTGGAGGACCGCCTCCCCTACATGGGGGGCTGGGTTAACTCCGACGTGGCGATAACTCAAGGACAGTTGAAAATGTCAACCTCCCAGCTGTGGCAGTTGGCTGAGACTCACGCCCTCTTCGACTGGTCTGACATCACAGTGCGCGGCGTGAACTTGACTCTTGAGGGGCCGAAGCCGCGGTTCCAGGCCCACACCTCTCTCGACAAGCTCAACGACGCGATTAGGAGGAGTGTGGAGGGCGGGTGGCTTAAGATGCTGAGCATTAAGGCGGAGAGCTGGGACGACCTCAAGCGGTGGGTTGCTGACCACTGGGACGAAGTGATAGATGCGGTTAAGAGACAACTTGAAGGCGTTAAGGTTGGCTCCGGCTTTGACTTGGCTAGGGCGTTGGAGGAGTTGGTAAGGTTGAAGAATAGGCTCGACGACGATAAAATCGCCAGAGAGGTTGTGGCGCCGGCCCTTCTGCTTATGCAGGCGGAGAAGCTGGGCGTAAACGAGGCGACGTTGAAGTACTTCGGCGCAGTGCTGTGGGGCGCGGTCGGTGGGGATGGCTACGTGTCCGCGGCCGAAAGAAAAGTCGGCTTGACCAGCGGCGAGGGCGCCGTGACTCTGCTTTGGGCGGCGGCGTGGTCGGCGTATGGCGTGAGGCCGAGGGTCGCTGGCGCTGGGAGGGTGTTTCATGTCGTGGCGTCTGACGACGGCGCTGTTAGGCTTGCTCAGCTGTGTGTGCTTTTTGGCCCGCCTATGCTTGAGGAGGAAGGGTTTATCAGCCACAAGCTTGTAGAGGCTGTGGAGCTGGGGTCGAAGGTGTCTGTGACTGTGGACGAGAGGAGCTGGAGACGGGTCAAGGGAGGCTCTGCCGTAGATCTATACATATCAGCCGGTGGCGTGATGGGGGTGTTCAGCCTATACCTCCACAATAAAGTGGTCTTAATATTCAGATCCACAAACCGCGAAGAGGTAGAGCTAGGAGTCCGCCTTCTAAGGCTGGCGGGGGTAGAAACTGAAGTGAAGAAAAGCAAAGATATGTGGTACGTCCGCACCTTCACCGACCAGCTGGCCGAGGGAGATGAGGAACTGAGAAGAGGACTCATCAAGGCGGTGGAGGAAGCGTTGAGGAGGGGCTGGGTAGACGAGCAGAGGGCAAGGCGGTGGATAGAGAAGTTTGAGAGAGGTATATCCACGTGGGAGGGGTACAAGTTCAGCCTAAAGCTGACGGAAAGTGGAGCGTTAGAAGTGAGCTTCAAATCTACGCAACGTGAAAACATCGAAAGACTCAAACATAAACTAGAAACCCTCGGCTTGAGAGAGAGTGAGCACTTTACTGTGACGTGGCTGGAAGGCGGCAGACTAGGCTACTTGTACATCACGAGGGAAGGCATCAAAGAGGTAGCATACATCGCTAGACACGGTCCGGAGCCGCAGAGACTGAGGGCGGCATTATTGATTGAACATCTCCGCAAAAGGGCTGAAACAAAAGGCTATAATGTGCTCCAGAAGCTTGAGGAGCTGGTAAGGGAGGGCGAATCTAGGGGCGCACTCAGCGCCGAGGGGCTGAAGGCTGAGGTGGCGATAGAGTGGGAAGGCGATCACATCGTCGTACCCGTGGAAGTAAGGAAATTAGAGGCATGGGAAGACGAAGACAAAATACGCATCAAGGTGAAGGCTGTGGTAGACGGCGTAGAAGGCGAGTGGGTAATGACCTTCTTCCGCTACGGCAGAACCAATGCCGTAATAGGCTACACTAATACACGCGACGACGCACCTGGTGGAAGAACCGAAGACGCCAAGCGGATTATCGCACTGGTGAAGACACTAACAGGAGAGGAGCCAAACATAAAACGCGACAAATACGGTAAAATCAAACAAATTGTATACACGAGACGGCACCTAGAAGCCGCGATGAAATATGTCGAAATTGCAGAGACCATAAAGAGGTGGTTAAGCAACAACGACAAGTAAACAAAGAAAATTAGTGTCCACAGTGGGAGCCACGGCGGCTGTGAGCTGAGATACACACCCTTCGGACGGGCGGTACTATACATACATACACAGAAAGTCTAGGCCTCTCCGCGGGCCTAGTTGTATTTTTTCCCGCGCACACTTTATATATGCCCTACTTTATGCAACGGAGGTGATTACTCAATACCTCTCCCGGCTCCGCGTGTTAGACAAATATGTAGGCGACTACGACGTGGTGGTAGTGGGGGCGGGGCCGGCCGGCCTCTTCGCGGCGCTGGAGCTCGCCAAGGCCGGGGGCTTGAGGACTGCGCTTATCGACGGTGGGTACAGGGCGTCGCAGAGGCACTGCCCGCTTCAGACCCCGCTCGAGAAGTGCACCTTCTGCGTGACCTGCCACATCATGTACGGCATCGGCGGGGCGGGGACCCTCAGCTCCGGGCTCATAAACCTGAGGCCAGACGTGGGAGGCGACTTGCACGAGCTCGTGGGGGATTGGGACAAGGCCATGGAGCTGATAAACTACGTGGACAAGGCGTTTGTGGAGTTCGGCGCGCCCGGCAACCTCTACGAGCCCAACATGGAGCTCATAGAGAAGCTCTCCGCCCTGGCCGCCAGGGTCAACGCCCGTATCGTGCCGATTAGACAGAGACACATGGGGACAGACGGCTCTGTGAAGGTTGTGGAGAACATGACGCAGCATCTAGAGGCCGCGGGCGTCGCGGTGATGTACGGGACGTGGGCTCTGGAGGTGGAGAAGGGGGGAAACGGCCTCTTCACGGTTAAGACCAGCAGGGGCGTCCTCAACGCCCGCGCCGTGCTTCTGGCACCTGGGCGGGGCGGCGCCGAGTGGCTGGTGTCGCAGTTGAGGAAGCTGGGGGCGTCGTTGGATTTCGGCCCCGTAGACATCGGGGTGCGGGTGGAGGTCCCCTACCACGTGATGAGGCCGTTGACAGACGCCGTGCACGACCCCAAGGTGATTCTATACACGGCTAAGTACGACGACAAGGTCCGCACCTTCTGCACCAACCCCCGAGGCTTCGTGGTCAAGGAGGTCTACGCAGACGGGACCATAGGCGTAAACGGGGAGACCTACCTAGAGAAGAAAAGCGAAAATACCAACTTCGCGTTTCTGGTCACCCTGAGGCTCACAGACCCCATGGAAGACACCATAGAATACGGCAAATCCATCGCGAGGCTGGCGACGAAGCTGGGCGGGGGAAAGCCGCTGATCCAGCGCCTTTACGACCTGGAGCGGGGCCAGAGATCCACCTGGGAGAGGATCAGGAGATCCAGCATCTCCCCCACGCTCAAAGACGTGACGCCCGGCGACATATCCCTCGCCCTCCCCCACCGCGTCGTTGAGGACATCATCGAGGGACTTAAGCGGCTGGACGAGCTAGCCCCCGGCGTTGCCAGCCCCCAGACCCTAATCTACGCGCCCGAGATTAAGTACTACTCGGCGCGGCCTACCGTAGACAGGAACCTCATGACCACGGTGCCGGGTCTCTTCGTGGCGGGAGACGGCGCCGGCCTCTCCAGAGGGATAAACGTGGCGGCGGCCACCGGCGTCATCGCGGCGCGGGGCATCCTGAACTACCTGATCCGGCAATAGTGACGACGAAGAAAAAGCTGGGCACGCCTACGGGACATTACATGATTCCAGACACCACCAGTTAAATACAGGTTGGTCATCTATGCATGCCCTTTGTTGCCATCGAGGGGATAGACGGCAGTGGAAAAAGCACTGTTATTTCCCACCTGGCGGGGATTCTGCCAAGGGTCTACGTGACCAGGGAGCCCAGCGGGGGGCCGATCGGCAGGCTGATTAAGGAGTGGGCCCTGAGGGGCGGCTCCTCGGATCCGCACGTAGATGCGCTTCTCTTCGCGGCGGACAGGATTGAGCACTACAGGAGGGAGGTGAAGCCTAAGCTGATGGAGGGATTCCTCGTGGTGACGGAGCGCTACGTGGAGTCCTCCATAGCGTATCAAGGCGCGGCGGGGGTGCCCATAGACTTTATTAAATACATCAATTCGCTGGTGCCCAAGCCCGACCTCACCGTGATTCTAGACGTAGATCCCCAAATCGCGGTGGAGAGAATCTCGCGGCGGGGCGGGGCAGAGAAGTTTGAGCACGCCGCATTCCTGAGGCGGGTCCGTGAGATTTACCTGCGGCGGGCGGCTGAGGAGGGGTACCCCGTGGTGGACGCCTCAAGACCCCCCGAGGCCGTGGCGAGAGAGGTGGCGGAGATCATCAAGACTAGGTTACAGATAGGGTAAAGGAGGAGATGGAGGTGTGCATAGAGAGGAGGAGCGCCTTCTCCTCCGGCGTTAGCCTGTCGAGGAAGGACTGGTCGTTTATCACGTCTGGCCGCGTGGCGAGCAACACTGCCATCTTCCTCACCCGCTCCATCACGAGCTCCCTTACGTCTTGAAGAATCGTCCTCACGGCCTTGGCGTCGCCGCGTTTGTTAAGTATGTGTATGGTAAGCTTCACCCTGGGGTAGAAGCCGTCGGGGAGCTTCACTGGGTAGTTCTCCCTCTGCTCCACGTACTTAAGGGAGGCCACGTCCTTGGGCTGGATCATGTTGCGGTCGTCGATCTCCACGGCGTCCATCTCCTCGAGCTTCAGCGCGAGGTAAAGCGGCACCTCAACCTCCGTGCCTGCCTTGTGCGAGACCCTCAGCATGGGTATGTCTACGTCTTTTTTAAACGCCACCCGTACGGGGTACGAGTAGATAACGCTTCGAAAAACCACGGACAATCCTCCACAGAGGTTAAAAAGGTTGTGATTCATCACGGCAGTGATACGCAAGAGGGCGGCGGTACCGCTGATCTTCGTAGCGGCCGTAGCGGCGTTTGCCCTGTATAAACCCGCCGCATGCGCGGCGCTCTACCTAGGCACGGCCCTCTACCTGGCCTTCGTCCCCGCGGGTCTGCTGGCGGATTGGCGGCTGGACAGGCGGTTCCCCCTGGCTTTTCTCGCGTATTTCCTCGCCTTCCTGACCGCAGGTGCCGTGATCCTCGCGGTGCCCCCCATCGGGCAGGAGTACATGGAGCTGAGCGAGGCGCAGGGCAGGTTCTTCCAGGCAGCGGCCGGGTGCCCCCTGGGTGTCCCCCTCGTGGTTATTCAAGCACTGGCGCTGGCGCCGCTGGTGGAGGAGGTGATGTTTAGGGGGATACTGTTTGAGGAGGCGAGGCGCCGGTGGGGCGTGGCGGCGGCCTACGTGCTGTCGTCGCTTGTGTTTGCGTTGCTACACAGGCCCGGCCTCGGCGCCGTGCCCATATTTATCATCGCCTTGAGCTTGGCGTACGCCTACCATAGATACGGCCTGCCGGCGTCTATAATGCTCCACTTCCTGCAAAACGCGGCGGCGCTCTACATCAGCCTCTAGCCGAAGTCCGTGGCTGTGCCCCTCTCCGCGGCGCAGGCCAGCGCCGCCAGCTCGGCGGGGTCCTCCGCGTAGACCGCCCTGACCGCCGCTCTCTCGTCGAAGTAGTCCGGGTAGGCGACGCGGAGCCTGTCGCTGGCGGCGCCGGTGCCCGCCAGGACGAAAAGAGGTTTGCCCATGGCGTAGGCCATCAACGTCTCTATCATCGTGCCGACGCCGCCGCCCAGCACCACCACGGCGTCTGCCGACCTGATCATGAGGACAGATCTGCAACGGTACTCGCAACCGGTTCTTAAGGCTATGGCTTGTGGCGGAACATCAACGTCCTCCTTCTCAACCGGGAGAAACAGCACGACCCTCAGCCTCCTCTGCAACGCGGCGTCTACGACGTCTACCATATGGCCCCAGTAGCCGCCGACGAGCAATACGGCGTCGGGACACCTGGCGGCCAGGGCTTCCACGAACTGCCTGGCCTTCTCCGCCAGGCCGGGGACGCGGCCGCTGTGTACCGCAACGGCGATTTGCCTCATTGCTTGACTAGGTGGAGGAGGTGGGGCACCTCGGCCAGTATTATCCTCATCCCCGTCTTAACTGCATTGGGGGAGCCCGGCAGGAGGAATATAACCTTATCGCCCACGACGCCGCCGGTGGCTCTGGTGAGAAACGCCGCAGTTCCCACCTCCTGGACGCTGAAGTGTCTAAACACATCGCCGAACCCCTCGATCTCTTTGTCAAACAGCGGCCTCACGGCCTCGATGGTCACATCTGTCCTCGTCAAGCCGGTGCCCCCTGTGAAGACTATGACGTCTACGTCGTCTCGCTGAACGAGCTCAAGCAATTTACGCCTAATCGCGTTGACGTCGTCCGGCAGGAGGTCTCTGCCGACAACCACATGCCCCGTTTCTTTAACCATCCTCTCCGCCGTGTCGCCAGACTCGTCCGATGGACTTCCCCCCGCCGCTTTTTCTCTAAAACGCGACGTGCTGACGGTAACTATGTAAAACCTGGCAACTTTCGGGCCCTGTCTACGGTGGATTTCGTGTGACACGCAACCCGAGAGGGGGGTATAATTATGTGTTACTTCTTACGTATACCCCACCACTTTCCTCGCCGCTTTTACTATCTCAAGGGCGAGGGGCATGTAGTCGGCAAGTTTTGAGACAGAGCCTTTTACTAGGCGTATTTTCCCCAGCGCGAAGGCGGCGAAAGGCGGCAGTTTCCCCTCGAAAATCTTTAGGTAGTCCGAGTAGGCGCCTTCTAACACGTAGTCCCCATCTTGCGGCTCTGGCGATAGTTCAGCCCTTACACATCTCCCCTCTCTAAACTCTAAAAGAAGCGTAAGGAGTCCCGTGGGCGAGACGTTAGGCGACACCTCATCGGCAGATACGACCAAGACACCTTCGGCGCCTTCGTGATACAGCCCTCTGCAGAGCTCAGCGGCCCACTTCTGAGTAGGCTTAAACACAGTGCTAGCCACGTAGATGTTTATAAACGTGGAATCGACGTGGCTACATGCTCATCGCCCTGGATCTCGACGGCACCGCGTGGGACCACCCAGACATCTCCTCTCTGTACCCGCCCTTCAAGCGGGTGGGTCCCCTCGCGATCGCGGACAACCGCGGCGTGGTCGTCAACCTGCGCCCCCACCTCAGGTACTTTCTGCAGTGGGCCAGGGGGGCCGGCCACATCCTCGCCACTCTGTCTTGGAACGACTTCGACGTGGCTTACAGATAATGGAAAACCTCGCCCTTTAGGGCGGGGGTGTAGTTCATCAAGGTTTTTATGGGTGGTGGGGGCATGGAGTGTGTGAGGAGGGCGGTGGCTGTGGAGGTGGAGAGCCCGCCGCCTGAGCTTTACGCCGTGGAGGAGCAATACCGCCGCATCGTGGAGGAGGTAGCTGCCTACGTCGCCGAGAGGGGGACGCTGGAGAGGGAGAGGTACAACGAGCTGTACCGCCGCTTCAGAATGCAGTATCACCTGCCCTCCCAGCTGATCCAGCAGGCCATGAACCAAGGCGTAGAGACCGGCAAGTCGTTTCTAGAGGCAAAAAGAAACGGCCGAGTCCACAAACCCCACCCCGAGGTTCGGCGGGTCTCGATGAGGTTCGCCAAGGACAGCTGGAGCTATAAGAAAGCCATCAGCTCTGTAGCCCCCGTTAGGCTGGCGCTGTCTCTCCCCGGCGGGAGGAGAGAAATCTGGATAAAGCCGCATAGAAGGTTCTGGCTGTATTGGTGGAAGATATTGAGAGGAGAGGCTAAGCTAGCCTCTACGCTGATTATGAGGCGGAAACGGAATAAGTGGTGTGCGATATTCATCTTCGACTTGCTACCCAAAAAAGAGACGCCAGCAGAGATCGTTGCCTTCGACGTAAACGAAAACTCGGTGGCTGTTGCCCGCGTGAGTCTGCTCTCGACAGTAGACGCCGTGGCGCGGTGGAATAGGCAGTACATAAACCCAGCAGTGTACTCGATAAGGACCGACTTCGGCAAGCTTGCGAAGAGATACGAGGCGGTTAGAGGCAGAAAGCTGGAGGAGCTGAAGCAGAAATACCCCTTCGCGAGCGGAGACGAAGAGGAAAGGAGACAGAACGTCGCAGATACAAGAGAGTACAAGAAATTCGCGAAGAGGCTTAGGGAGAGGAGTCGTAAGGAGGGCCGGGTGAGGCAGACCGCCCGCGAAATGACGAAAAGCCCCGCCGTGATAATAACCGAGGAGCTTGGCAAAAACCCACAAGAGGAAATGATCGGCCTTGAGGAGAAAAGGGTGAAGAAAAGAGAGCTGAGACACCGCATTAAGCAGACGCCGTTTAGAAGGATTCTGAGGGCTGTGGAGGATAAGGCGGCGGAGGGCGGCTCTGTAGTAGTTTACATCTCGCCGTATCGCAACAGCAAGGTGTGCCCCATCCACTTCTCCTTGCTGAAAAACGGTAGCGGTTGGCATACTTTGCACTGCCCCCGCGGCCACGGTGTTGACCGCGACCATGCCGCTGTGTTAAACATGTTGTGGAAGATTACGCCAGAGGGCGTTGTGAAGGCCGTATGGTGGGATCTGAAAAACGTGAAAAGGAGACTGAAGAAGGGGAGAGGACTCGTGCCTAAGGAAGCCGTAAGGAGGAGAAATCCGCTTGTCACATGGCCCGTCGTGCACGCCGTCTGGACTTCGCTCAAGGCGCTGAAGGCCGGCAACGAATGGCCCGCAGTGCTGGCCCGGGCCGCCCCCATGACCCCCACCGGAGGGGTCGGTGAGGGTGGGGCGAGGGCGCCTCCCCACGGGGCACCCGCCCGCGGGGAGGAGGTCAGACATAAGGGAGATCTGGGAGAACATAGGCCCAGTCCGCTTCATCCAGTTTGGAAAAGACGTGAAGTGCTTTACGGAGCTGGTGGAGGCCCTCAGCCCTTCACGGCGTAGCTGATCCTCTCGACGGCCTTGAGCATCTCGTCGGTGTAGTTGAGGTGTATCAGCTTCGCCTGGGGGGGCGGAAACACGGTGGGGTCCTGCAGGATGTCTGGGTCTAGGTACCTCTCCAGGAGCTGTCTCTTCAGAGGCGTTGGGTAGTTGGAAGCCTTCACTATCCTGGCGGAGTTCTCCGGCCGCAACAAGAAGTCTATGAACAGGTACGCCGCCTCCACGTTTTTCGCGTCGCGCGGAATAACCATAAGGTCCACCCAGCGGTGGGTCATGGGCTTTGGGAGCACGTATTCGAACTTGTCGGCGTGTTGCTCGCCAGCGTTTTTGACGAACTCGTCGCGGGCCGTGGCGGCGTCGCCGGACCATATCTGCGACACCCAAAGCTCGCCGGCGGCTATGGCGGGCACGATCTGGCTGATGCCCAGGTAGCCCCTTATGTAGTCCTTCTGCCTCTTGAGCAATTCAATAACTCTATTAACAGCGGTCTCGCTCCAGTCGTCTGGGTCTATGCCCAGGGCGTATTTGGCGGCCATGATTGGCTCTATAAATTCCTCAAGCATCGCCACCTCGCCCCTTATCTTCTCCAATATTCCGAAGTCGAATAGGTCGCCCCAGCCGTCCAGCTTTCTGCCGAGGTCGGCCTTCATGGCGTAGTAGTTGACGGCGAAGCCCGTAGTGCCGAAGGCGTAGGGGATGGAGTACTGGAGCCCCGGGTCGTTGGGGTTATTGAAAAACGCCGGGTCTACGTTGCCGATGTTGGAGAGCTTGTTGTGGTCTATCCTCTTGACAAGCCCCCTCTTTATCACGTCTCTGATGTAGGTGTCGGGCACCACGACGAGGTCGTAGCCGCCGCCTCCCCTCAGCAACGCCGCGTATGCCTCCTCGCCGCTCTCGAACTCCTGGTAGATCACCTTTATGCCGTGCTCCTTCTCAAACTCAGGCAGAAGCTCCTTGTCTATGTAGTAGCTGTAGTTGTACACGGCCAGCTCCCCACCCCGCGCCGTTGTCTGCGTCGGCGCCGCGGCGCCTCCCTCCCTCCTGAAGAGCATGAACCCCCCGCCTACTGCCGCCAGCACCGCCGCGGCACCGATTGCGACCAGTAGTTTTCTTCTAGTCACCATCGACGTGGTTGATGATCCCCTTTTTAAAAATTGACGTGCCCCAGCCGTCGTCGTTGTTGCCGTGGTGCCTTCTCTCCTGAAAAGTAAAAGCTCGCCGCCAACCGCCGTCAACACAGCGGCCGCCCCTATCGCCGCAAGTAGTTGCCTTCTGGTAACCATCACCGTCTCTAATCCCAAGCCTATTTAAGAATTACCGAGCTCCACCAGTAGCCTTCTTCTGGCTCCACATGGGTTTTGCCAGCCGTCACCGGTTGCTCCACCTCTCTATCGCCTCCCTCAACTCCTCGTACCGCGCCAAGGCGTCTATGTATCTCCCGGTTCCGTTGATCATCGTCCTGCCGTCGGGCATCTCCACGGCGATGGGTCTCTCGCCGGTCAAAACCTCAATGAGCTTGATGGCCCTCGCAACAGCTTCCTCACCCCTCACGTAAAAGCGAAGATACCTTATGCCGCGTTTCCCGCGGTAGAGGGTAATCTTGTACTCCCCCGTGGCGCCGTCTACCTCCGCCTTGATTGTGACGTACAGCTTGCTGTCTCTCTCCTCGGTCTTTACGTCCAGCACCTTGACGCCGTCTTTCTCCAGGCCCACCAGGCGCAACACTCCCCTACTCCTGCCCTCCTCCAACAGCGCTTCCAGCTTTCTAAGGACTTCGCCTCCCTTCGCCCTTGCCTTCGCTTCAAGGAATTTGAGGAACTCCGCGGCTCTCTGCCTCTGCCCCTCTTCGCCGTGTATGGAGACCCACTTGAGGCGCCTCACACCCTCGGCCAGAAGAGAGACGCGGCCAAGCCCCTCACTCCACTTCACGGCGAAGTGTACGCCCTCTTCAAGACCCATAGCCTTGAATTCTCTTACCACCTCCTCCACCGACTTCCGGCTGGTGGAGCGGAAGCTCACCTCCAACGCGCCGCTCCCCGATAACCTCACCATGAACTTCTTCCCCTCCCACGCCGCCACGCCTCCCTCCAGCTTCTCCAGCCAGCGTTTGGCCTTTTTCTCATCCACCCAGCCGTGCTCGATTGCCCTTCTAACGATGTTGGCAAGGGCGTCCCTAAGGTCCTCAGACGCCGAAGCAAGTACGTCGGTGTAGGCGTAGACGCGCCATACGTCTCTGCTGCTCTCCCTCTCCAGCTCTGCGTCAACGCCCGCAAGCCTTAGTAGGCGGGCCGCGAGCTCCACGCGGCTCCGGTTCTTCGATTGGAATTTGAGCTCGATCGCGTTCTCGCGTAGATATACGTTGTACCTGACGGCGACGCCGCCCACCGATATGATCAAATCGGCGGCGACGAGGCCTTTGTCAGTCCTCCTCAGCCCCTCCCAGCTGACGTTAAGAGCTTCCTCGGCTCCGAGCTCCACGGCTCCAGCCAGCTTGTGGTTGATAACTCTTTCGTTTCCTCCCTCCAGCAAGGGGGGCCCGTAGAGGAAGTACAGACTGGCCAGCCTGACCGCGCCGCTGCCAGACGCGACCACTTGGGACGCACCCCTCCCGGCTTTCTTCACCTCCGCATCGATGCCGTACGCCGCCAAGACAGCGCCCCAGTGCAGGGCCACGGTGTGCTTGCCGCTGGCTGAGACGACTTTTCCTTCTGCCGCGGACACAGACCCGTCTCCGCCTATTGCGCCGGAGGCCGCCGCACCGAAGTACTTCAACGTTGTCTCGTTTACGCCCAGCCTCTCCGCCTGAATAAGCAGAAGGGCAGGCGCTATGACCTCCCTCGCGATTTTGTCATCGGCGAGCCTGCTCTTCAACCCCTCCAGCTCCTCCAACGCCCTAGCCAAGTCAAAGCCGGAGCCCACCTCAACGCTTTTAAGCTGTTTCTTCACTGCGTCTATCACTTCGTCCCAGTGGCCAGCAACCCACCGCTTGAGGTCGTCCCAGCTCTTCACGTGCATAAGGTCCTCCAGCCCCGCCTTGGTTCCCAGCATTTTGAGCCACCCGCCTTCCGCGCTTTCTCTGATCGCGTCGTCGAGGTTCTCAAGGGGTGCTTCAACTGTAACCGCCAGCTTCGGCCCCTCCAGAGTCAAGTTCATGCGGAGCTCTACAACAGACCAGCCGAACAAGGCATGAGTCTCAGCCAACTGCCACAGATGAGAGGAGGTCATCCGCAACACCCTCTCGCCCTTCTTATTTCTGGTTATCGCCACGTCTGAGGCATCCCAGCCCGCCATGTAGGGGAGGCGATCCTCCACGGGCAGACGCTCCCTAACCTCCTCCGCCGCCTTCATCCCCGCCTCAAGCTTCTGCTCGAAGAACCCCAGCCACCTCTCCACGTCGAAGATCAAGGCGTAGATTATGCCCGCCTTCTCCCCCTCTCCCACCTTTGAAATCCTCAGCGATATGCCCAGCTCGTCGAGCTTGCCGCCCTCCTTCATGTTGTAGAGCCTAAACACGTAAGACGACTCGGTCTCCCTCTCAAACATCAGCGCCAGTTTGCTGCCCTTTTCAAGCTCTTTGATGAAGTCGCTGTGGTGATCGGCGCCGGGCTTTAGGAAAAGGCGGCGGAGGGCCTCCGCCACCAACTCCTCCACCGCCACCGGCCTCACCACCCCCGCCCTTTCGGCCTTTTCGTACGCCGTCCACGGCGCATAGTAGAGGAGCCAGGCAGACCCGCCCACCTCAAGCCAATACCAAGCCGCCTTACCGAAGACGCCTCTCCTCCCCAACTCATACTCCCTATAGGCGACGAGAGCGGCGTAGGCTTTCGTGCCGAAGCTGACGCCGCTGAATTCGGGGAGCTCCGGCGCCTCCGCCTCCGCCAGCCTTCTGGCCACGTCTTCATTCACGTCGAGGAGGTCTCTAAGATTGTACTTAACCGCGTATTCGTTCAGTCTCACCCTGAGGATTCTCAGGGCGTCCTCGAAGGCCGCTTCCTCTTTCTCGGACAGCTGTGTTAACAGGCCGAGGTCTGGCATGTACATAACTCTCTTAAACGGCTCCTCCACCACCTCCACCCTCTGCACCGCCTTCTTAGCCGCGTACTCTCCCAACGCAGACCTGTAGACGCCGAAGGCCTCCTCCAGCGCGAGAACGGCGTAGAAGAGGCCCTTCTTCATCCTCTCATCCGCGGTGTATCTGCTGTAAAGCCCGGCGCCCCAGCCCGACATAAGCCTCTTCTCCTCAGACTTCTTCGGCATAATCAACACCCTCAAAGACTCCCAAGGTTGCGGTAGCTTCTCATTCTTGGTGATTGCCGCCTTGGCAATTTCCTTGGACTTCTCGTAGGGGTCGGGGGCCTCCCTCAGAACCTTAAACGCCTCCTCTCTT
>Ga0079998_122025_pt1 | contig 57070 bp, 51 predicted proteins | sample PerSpoBPS_BMetaG_FD_69201 | JGI IMG/M metagenome (GOLD analysis project Ga0079998, IMG submission 69201) | Thermal spring microbial communities from Yellowstone National Park, Wyoming, USA - Perpetual Spouter B (PS_B) MetaG (SPADES assembly)... | ecosystem: Environmental > Aquatic > Thermal...
GAGATGGGGTTTTATTACCTAAACTAGGAGAAGTTCCCCATTCAAACCAAGCAGTTATATTTGGATCACCACCATTATCTTGAATTTCACCAACTAAAGTTGCCCAGGTATCACCATATTGAGTATTTCCTGGGCATGACTGAGCTAAAGAGAAAAGATAAGGCAAAAACAAAATAGCTGCTAAAATTATTAAGAATTTTTTGTTTTTTATGTTTTTTATTTTAACCATTGTTTTAAAATTTAAGCTTAATTTCATATTATAATTATAAATCATTTTTAATAAATTGTCAATACTTAAAAAATAATCCATTTTAATATATTTTTTTTATAGCTTTTGTTATTTTTTGAAGAAGTATCTTTACATAAAGTCTTTATGCTTTTAGTTTCTCCATAATTTGTACCAGCAGAATTTTTAGCAGCAGCTCTATAATAATAAACTGTGCAAGGTTTAAGGTTATTTTCTCTTAAGCAGAAAATTTTAGGTTCTCTAAGTTCTAGTTCTTTTGTCTTTTTGTCTAAGTTTTCTTTTTTTAATCCATACTCAAACCAAACAATAACTTTTTCATCACCTCCAAGTCCATCTAATTTACCTACAAAATCAATATAATTCCTACCAGGTGTTGTTTTGGGCGGACAAACTTCAGCAAAAGCAAATCCTGAAAAAACAAAAATCGTTAAAAGAAGAAATATTAAAAACTTTTTCATTTTTATTCAACGCTTATAAAGTAGTGACTGGAGGTAAAGTAATAACTACTGGTGGCCTTACTGGTTGATTAATCGTTACTGAACAAGAAGCAGATTGAGTTTGGCTTCCTGAAGTAACAGTCACTGTAGCTGTATAAGTTCCTGGAGAAGAAAATGATCGAGAACAAGTTGAAGAAAAACCGCTGCAAGCACCTGACCAAGAATAAGAATAAACACCAGTGCCACCACTTACGTTAGCATAAAAAGTTACTGTTTGATTTAAATTAGCTGGATTAGGTGAAGCATAACAGGAAACGTAAAGTGATGCTCCGCATTGGGTTCTAAAAGAATAAGTTTGTCCATAATTTGTTCCTCCAGAATTTCTGGAAACAGCTCGGTAATAATATGTTTGACATGGTTGAAGACCTGAAATCTGAGAGCAGAATCTATAGGGAGTATAAGAAACATAAAGAGATTGAGATGGGGTTTGATTACCTAAACTAGGAGAAGTTCCCCATTCAAACCAAGCAGTTATATTTGGATCACCACCATTATCTTGAATTTCACCAACTAAAGTTGCCCAGGTATCACCATAAGTTGTTTGAGAAGGACAAGAAATTTGAGCAGATGTTTTCTTTTGAAAAAGATAAAATGTTAATAAAAGACCTGTAAGAATTGTTAGAAGAAAAATTAACTTTTTCATGGTTTTTTAAAATTTAATAAGTAATGATCGGTGGTAAAGTAATAACAAGTGGCGGAAGTAAGCGATTAATAGTAAAAGTAACAGATTTTCTACATTCTTGAGAACAATTATTAATATCTCCAACGCAATGTTTCCAAATTCTTGTCCAAGTAAATGTACCAGAAGTATAAGCTTTACACTTTGTTTCCCAACCAAAAATAGTTTCAGTACAATTCATTACTCCTCCAGAAAATTCATTTCTCCACCAAGTAGAAGCATCTCCTGCTGTAACTTTAAAAGTTATCCAATCACCAACATTAGAAGGATTAGGAATAACAGAAAGTTGAACTTCATTTTCATTACATTGAATTTGACCTCCACCACCGCTGCCGCCGCCACCTGAAGTTCCTGACCACCAAACTATATAACCTTTAAGGTTAGAACCGTCACATGACCATCCACCTCCAGATCTACAATCTTTATTAAAGACATCGATCTGAACAGTCTTATCAGATCCTACAGAAGCATAATTTGTTACATAAGCAGTGCTTCCAGGACCTAATTTAACTTCATTGCTTCGGCATTCTATTTGTCTTCCTGAACAAGTATAAACAAAAATCCATTCACCACTTCTAGCAGTGCATTTACCTGTAATCATATCACATATAGCATCACAAGCATAAAAATTTGCTGTTGTTCCCGTACCGCATAAATTAGTATACTCTCCACCAAAGGGAGGCGTATAGCCAGCAAATACAAGTTGATATAAAGTTAAAGATAAAAAGAGGAAAGTTATAAAAAAATAAAATTTTTTCATTTTTTTAATTTTATTTATAATTTTAATTACTGACTTAATTAGATTATAGCATACAATATATTTTGTGTCAAGGGTGGGCGACCGGGCTCGAACCGGCAACCTGAGGCTCCACAGGCCTCCGCTCTAACCAATTGAGCTACGCCCACCATATAGCTATATTTTTATTATACCACCAAAATTTCCTCTATAATCCTTTTTAAATTCTTAATCTCTTCATCATTTAAACCACTTATCTTTTTTAAATAACTATCATCTTTATTTAAAAAATCTTTAATAGAAACAATATCATAGTTAAAAAGAGAAGTTAAAGTTTTTTTAGAAAGGAAATCAAAAATGGTTAAAGGGTAAAAATGTTTTTCTTCTATGAGTTTTGGCAAATTTTTTTCTAAAGGAAAATTCCAGGAAAGGAGATTAATAGAGTAGCATTTAGCAAATTCAACAGCTTCTGAGGTAAATTTAGTGTTAGTAACCAGAAGAAGTTTATAATCTTTATTTGTTTTCAAAATATCTAAATGTCTTGCATAAGCATAAAGTACTGTTTTAATATCATTTTTTTTACCTTTTTCTTGATGAAATTTACATTCTCCTAAAAATTTTTCATTATTCTTTTCAACCAAAAGATCTATCTCATAACTTAAACAAAAACCTTTAAAAATTAGGTTATGTTTAGCAAAATATCCATATTCTTTGAATAGATGGGCAATATATTTCTCGAAAGGATAACCGCTAGGGCCTAAAAGATAAAGAGAGTTTTTAAGATTAAATCTATAAGCACTGCTTCTTTTTTCTTTCTTTAATTCTTCGAAAATAAATCTATAAAGCTCTTTAGTGGTAACTACTTCTGGTAATTTTTCTTTAATTTTTTTTAAAATTTTCTCTATATCTTCTTCTGAAACTTTAGCTCTTTTTAAAGCAGAAATTACTTTCTCTTCTCTATATTCTTCTTTAGTTTTATCACTTTTGATAACATAAAGTAGCATTAATCTTTAAAATTTTTATATGCTTTTTCAATTCTTTTTATGGCTTCACTTCTGTCAAGCCAGTCTTTAACTTTAACCCATTTTCCTGGTTCTAAGGTTTTATAATTTTCAAAAAAGTGTTTAATTTTATTTTTTATAGCTTCGGGGATTTCATTAATATTTTTATAAGTACCTTCAATAGGATCGATTTTTTCGACAGGAACAGCTAAAATTTTTTCATCTAAACCTGCTTCATCTTCCATAATTAAAACTCCAATTGGTTTTACTTTTATAAGAGATCCTGGCAAAACAGGAAGATCGCAAATTACTAAAACATCAACAGGATCACCATCATCGGCTAAAGTATGTGGCATAAAACCATAATTAAAAGGATAAACCATAGCAGTATGGAGGAATCTGTCAACTTTTAAAAAACCTGTTTCTTTATCAAGTTCATATTTAACACTTGTACCTTGAGGTATTTCAATAACGACGTAAAACTCTTCAAAGGATTCTAAATTGCTATTTATTTTTTTAAGATCCATTTTTAACAAAAATTAAATTAACTTTCCGACCCTAATGGTTCAGCTACTCCTCCTTCAACTAACTTTTCTGGTGCTGAAGCTAAACGAACATCTATTTTCCAACCAGTTAAACGTGCGGCTAACTTTATATTTTGTCCTTTAGCTCCTATTGCTAATGGTAAATTGGCTTCATCAACTAAAACAAGCATTGTTCTTTTAGGCATTTGCCTAACTTCTAAAACTTTTGCTGGGACCAATGCATTGGCAACATATTTTGTCGGATCTTCATCCCATAAAACAACATCGATTTTTTCGTTATTTAATTCATTCATTATCGAAATAATTCTTGCTCCTTTGGCCCCAATGCAAGCACCAATAGGATCAATATTTGGAGATTTTGACCAAACAGCTATTTTGCTTCTTACTCCTGGTTCTCTAGCTATACCTTTTATTTCTACTAAACCCTCGGCTATTTCTGGTACCTCCACTTGAAAAATAGCTGGAATGAAGAGAGGATGCGCTCTAGAAAGAAAAACTTTTACTCCTTGCGGAGTATTTTCAACAGCATAAACATAAAATCTCATTCTTTGCCCTGGCTTATAGTTTTCTCCAGGTATGGTTTCATTTTTAAACATCACACCTAAAATTCTTCCTAGATTAACAAGAATATTACCGTTAGCATCCTTTTTTTCTATAGTACCCGAAATAACTTTGCCTTCCTTTAATTTAAATTCTTCATAAAGGTTTTCTTTTTCAGCTTCTCTTATTTTTTGAATAATTACTTGCTTAGCTACTTGAGCTCCAATTCTGCTAAAATCTTCTATTGCTGGAAGTTCAAGTAAAATTTCTTCACCACAAACAGCGTGAGGATTTATCTTTTTAGCTTCTTCGAGCATAATTTCTTTTGTTTCATCGAAATTTTTTTCTTTAAGCTCTTCTTCGCAAACAACAGTTTTAGCTAAATAAAATTTTATTTCTCCAGAAGCAGTTTTCCTTGCTTTAACTATGCCCTCTTTAATATTTTGATCTCTTTTATAAGCAGCACTTAAAGCACTTAAAAAAGCTTCTTCGACAACATTTAAAGGAAGATTGTATTCTTCAGCTATCTTTTCTAAATAACTTTGAAAACTTTTAATATTAATCATTTTCTAAAATTATAACACAAATTAAAACTACTAAATTTAAAAATTTTTTAAAGTTATCTCAAAAGAGGATTAGAAGCACCTCTAACTTCGAAATGAAGATGGCAACCTGTAGCTCCTTTTGTTTTTCCAGTATTTCCTACATAACCTATAAGATCTCCTTTTTCTATATATTCTCCTTCTTCAGCAACTCTTAAGCTTAAATGCCCATAAAGAGTGGAAAAACCTTTATGATAAATAACTATATAATTACCGTAACCTCCATTCCAACCATCTTTAGAAATAACCACATAACCGCTTTGCGAAGCATAAACAGGTTCACCACAAGGAGCAGCAATATCTGTAGCATTGTTTCCATGCCTTTCACCAAAATTAAATCCAGAAACAGGTATGATGATATTTCCTAAACTTTCTAATGCAGAAACAAATTTAGATCTATATTTTCCTTTCGGCTCAACAAAAGTTTTTTGACTTACTTCTACTAAATTTGATTTTTCTCCAGGAATTTTTATTTTCATACCATAAACTAAATCTGTTTCTTTTTTAAAACCATTTAAAACCATAAGATCATCAATGGGAACTTTAAGCTTTTTACTCAAACTCCAAAGAGTATCTCCTTTTTTAACTTTATAAAACCAAAACTTTTGATTAATTTTTTGAGAAACAATTTTTTCTAATTCTTCATCATTAATCTCATATTCATAATCTAGAAAACCAATTTCTGTTTTTTGTAAGTAGGAAACATTTCCTAAGTTGCTATTCAAATCTGTTGAAAGAAAATCTTCTCCAAAAGCTAATCTAAAAACGAAAAATAAAGCTATAAAATAAAAAAAGTACTTTAAATAATAAGTACTAATTTTTGATTTCAAGATTTATTTTCGTCCTTAGTAAAATAATTATATCAAAAAAAGATTTTTAAAAAAATGAAAAAGAGGATAAAATTTAGCCAAGTTTTCCTAAAAAATCAAAGCTATCTTAAAAAAATTGCTTCTGCCTTAGATATAAGTGAAAATGATATTATTGTGGAAATTGGAGGCGGCAGAGGTGAGTTAACAAAGTTTTTAACAAAAGCAAAAAAACTTTTTGTTTATGAAATTGATAAAAATTTAGTTAACATTTTAAAAGAAAAGTTTAAAAGCTTTGAAAATGTTTTTATTATAAATCAAGATTTTCTTAAAGCTGATTTAAGTGAATATAAAGAGAGTTATAAGCTTGTTGGAAATATTCCTTACGAAATTACAGGAAAAATTTTTAGAAAAGTTCTTAATGAAAAAAATAAACCCAAGCTTCTTGTTTTTACTTTACAAAAAGAAGTTGGAGAAAAAATTATAGGTAAAGGAAAAATTAGTTTTTGGCATATTTGGATAAAAACTTTGGGAATAGTTAAGAATTTGGGAATAATCAAAAAAGAAAATTTTTCTCCTATTCCCAAAGTAGATTCAATGATTATCAAAATAGAATTTTACGAAAAACCTCTTGTAAAGGATCCAGAAAAATTTGTAAAATTTCTAAAAATTCTTTTTAATTCACCAAACAAAAAACTAAAACATAAAATCAAAAATTTACCAGAAAATTACAAAGAAAAAAGAATTTTCGAACTTAATTTCGAAGAAATCAAAAAACTTTATGAAAATCTATTTGACTTCTACTCTTAGATTAAATTCATTATTATTTTCATTGCTTGCCCTAAGTAATTTGCTAAACTAGATGTGCTTATTTTGTTTTCTGGTGTTTCTGGATAAGGATATCTATAAAATTCCATACCAAAAACTTCTAGGTGGGGAAGTTGGGTTGTTGGTGGGGGTGTTTGAATTCTACTTATAACTTTTACAGAATCTGAAAGTGATCTAACTGGCATTTCCGGACAAATTTGTGGTGCTAAACATTTAGGATTGAAATCACAGGTAAAAGTATAAGTATATTCTCCTTGAGGTAAATTAAATGGTACTCTTTCACTTCCTTGAGGAGAAAGATTGGTTCTATTCCAATTAGGAACTTCACCACGACAAGAAACTTCAAACATTCTTGGATCATATTCTGCTCTCCAAGAAAGATTAAGTGTTGTAGAACTGTAAACTGTTATAGGACCGTCAGAATAATTAATTTTTAGATCTACCTTAGGTGTTGAAACTCTTGGTTGAACATAAACCTCAACATAATCAAAAGCTATAAAATCTTCAAAATTTGGACTTCCAGAAACTTGCCCTAAGAGAGGCTCAAGATTTTTAGGTAAAGAGGCACAAATTAAAGCATAAGTATATTTACCCTGCCTCCATAAAGTATAAGAGGTTTGGCCATTAGGATTTCTTACTCCTTTCCAACTTCCTAAAGCATAACAAAACTCTGCTTGCCCTTGCCATTTAAGATAAATCCTTGAACCAGAAGTAACATAAAGAGGTCCATCAGAAAGATTTTGAGTTGAAGTACCAACTTTGATATCTATAAATGCTGAACTTCCTGTTTGACCTAAAACAAATATTATTGGGGAAAAAAGAGGTTAAGATTAGTAATAAAATTATCTTTTTAAACATTGATTTTTTTACCTAATTCGACCTTCTTTTACTTTAGATTTTAAAAAACTTTTTTGAAAAAAAATTAATTTGTGGAAATAAAATTATAGTTAAATAATGGATTTTTTAGAGAAATTTAGAGAAATAAATAGAAAAACTTTAGAAGAGATAGAAAAATTTTTAGAAACCAGTGCTGATGGGTTAAGTGAAAAAGAAGCAGAAAGTCGTCTTAAAAATTATGGAGAAAATATTATTTTTACCTTCAAAATAGACATTTTGGAAATAATAAAGAGAAATTTTTTAAATCTTTTCAATCTGCTTTTGCTTTTTGCTGGTTTATTTTCTTTTTTCTTGCAAGAATCAAAAATAGAGTCTTTTTTAATTATTTTTTTCTTTTTTCTTTCAGTTTTTATTTCTACATTCCAAGATTATAAATCCTCAAAACTTTTAGAAGACTTAATTAAAATTTTCAAAAATTATGCTTACGTAAAAAGAGAAGGAATTTGGAAAAAAATAGAACAAAAATTTCTGGTTCCAGGAGATTTAGTTAAAGTAAAAGCTGGAGATATTGTTCCTGCTGATATTATCTTAACTAAATCGGAAGATTTTTTAATTGACGAATCAATTTTAACAGGAGAAAACGTACCTGTTTTTAAAAATGAAAAAGAAAAAGAAAATTTTGGCAACATTCTTTTTTCAGGTAGTTCGGTAATCAAAGGAGAAGGTGAAGGTTATGTTATTTTTACAGGCAAAGAAAGTTTTGCTGGTTCTTTAGCCAAAAAAATTTTAGAAATTAAAAAAGAAACAATTTATAAAAAAATCTTAGATGACTTTGCTAAAAAAATATTTTATTTTGCTTTACTTTTAGGAGTTTTACTTTTTATAAACAATATCATTAAAGGCCAATTTATAAGTATTAAAGAATTTACAATTTTTGTTATCGTTTTAATTGTAGCTATGGTTCCTGAATTTTTACCCGCAATGACAGTTTTAACTTTAAGTTTTACTGGAAAAAGACTTTCTAAAAAAGGACTTTTAATTAAAAGGCTTTCGGTTATTGAAGATTTAGGTACAATAGAAATTATTACTACAGATAAAACCGGCACCATTACCACTAACAAGCTTAAACTTAAAAATATAATTTCTGAAGATAAGGAGACTTTTATTAAATTTTTCTTAGCTGATTTTTATTTTTCAAAAGAAGAAACTCCTTACGAAAGTGCTATTTTAGAAAAAATAAAGAATTTGCCTGATTATAGCGACTTAGAATTTATTGAAGATGTTCCTTTTGATCCACTAAAAAGAATAGAAAAATTAATAGTTAAAAATAAAAATGATGGAGAAATTATTGAGATAATAAAAGGAGCACCTGAGGAAATTATCAAAAATTTTTTTAATAATAATGAAAAATATTTAGATGAGTTCTTCAAAGAGGATGAAAGTGGTTTTCGTACTTTAGCTTTAGCTCTTAAAATAGAAAATACTTATAAATACTTAGGAATAGCTTCTTTTGAAGATCCCTTAAAAAAAGAATCTTTCGAAGCGGTTAAATTGGCAAAAAAGATGAATGTAGAAATAAAAATTTTGACGGGAGACTCGCCAAAAGTAGCAAAAAAAGCAGGTTTAGATTTAGGAATTATAGACGAAGAAGAAAAAGTAATTACAGGTGAAGAAATTAGAAATTTAAGCGAAAAGGATTTAGAAGAGATTGTTTTTAAACACCATATATTTGCTAGGCTTTATCCAGATGATAAATTAAGGATTATTAAGATTTTAAAAAATAAAAAACCAACGCTTTTTTTAGGAGAAGGCATAAATGATCTTTTAGCATTAAGAGAGGCTGATGTTTCTATTGTTGTTGATTCTGCTGCTGAAATATGTAAAGAGGAAGCAGATATTATTATGCTGGATAAAGATTTAAAAGATATTGTTGACGCTGTTTATGAAGGAAGAAAAGCCTTAGAAAACATCGGTAAATATATTAAACATACAATGAGTGATAATTTTGGTAATTTAATTTCAGTTTCTTTTCTTACTTTATATCTTCCTTATCTTCCTTTAAAACCTCTTCAAGTTCTTTTAACAAATTTTCTCACTGATATTCCCCTAATTGCTTTTGCTAATGACAAAGTTAATGATGAAGATATTGCTAAACCAGTTAATTTTGATAATAAAAAACTTTTGCTTTTGCTTTTGCTTTTGGGATTTTCGGCAGCCCTTGTAAACATTTTAGCTTATCTTTATATAAGAAACGAAGATGAAAAGACCGTCAGAACTTTTATATTTTTAATTACCACTTTAACAGGACTTTTAGTTTCTTTCCTAATTAGAAATAAAAGTATTTTCATCAAACAAAAATTTAATTTTTTTCTTTTCTTTAGCATTTTTTTAGCTTTAGTACTTACAATCATTTTTATCAAAATTCCATTTTTAGCTCAACTTTTCGATTTCAAAGATATTTCTTTTAAGCATTCAATTTTTATTTTAATTTTGCTTATAATTTTTATGTTGCTTACAGAAGTTTCAAAAATAATTTTCTACAAAAAATTTCCTGAATCCTTATGAAAGAGATAATTAAAACACTTACTTATTTAGATAGAAAAAAAGATTTTAGTTTTAATAAAAAAGAAGTAGATTTTTTAATTAATTTAAATAAAAATCTTTTTGATCATATTGACAGCAAACTAAATAATGAGTTTACTTACGGCTTCAATTTACACGGTAAAGATCATATAAGAAGCGTTTTTAAAAATGCCTTATTTTTCTACAAAAAAATAAAAAATAAAATCAATGATAAAACTTTAGCTGTTTCTATTCTTTACCATGATGTCGGCAATTTAATAGAAAGAAAAAATCATCATTTCTTTTCTAAAAAAATTCTTGAAGAAATATTTAAAAATTACGAGTTTAAAAATTTAGAAGAAGAAAAAATAATTTCTTCGGTTTACTTTCATGAATTGGAAGGTATAAAATCTTCTCCGCTAAAAATAAAGCTTTTTGAAAATTTTTTTAAAAATAAAAAATTAGATTTAATATCTTTTAAAAGATTTGAAAGGCAAATAGAAAAATTAAACCGCTTGCTTCCAGAAGAAAGTAAAATTCTTTTTATTGCTGATAATTTAGATATAGGTCCCCATAGACTTCCTATAAAAAACTTCAAATCGCAAGATTTCTTTATCACAGAAAAGGATATACATATTTTTATAAACTCTCTTTGGAAATTTGAAGGTGCAGATTTTTTAAAAGAAGAATTAACTCTTACTTTTAAATTTAACCCTTATTTAAAAAAATCAAAAGTTAAAAACAAAACCCTTTACAGATTAATTTTTAAAGGAAAAAGAATTTATTTTCCTGATTGGGCCTACAAAATTTATAAAAATCATCATATATCTTTCTTTGATATTTCCTTAGCTTCTCTTTTTGCACTTTATAAAGAGTTAATCTACGTTTTCTTTCTTTTAAATAAAATTTTCAAAAAAGATATAAAACTTAAATTTGTAGATGAGAAAGGTTATTTCGAAAGAATTATTTATCTCAAAAAAGAAAATTTTTCAAAAAATATGTATTACGGACTTATACTTCCTTTCAGACTTCACAAAATCTAACCCTTAACTACTCCTATAGGTACTAATTTTGCTAATTTTTTAGCAATACCGATTTGGTGAACGACTTCGACAACCTCAGAAACATCTTTATAAGCAACTGGTGCTTCTTCAGCAAGACCTGACATACTTCCAGCAGCCACAGCTATTCCTCTTTTTTCAAGTTCTTTTTTTAGCTCACTTCCTTTAATTTTTCTTTTTGCTTCTGCTCTAGACATAACTCTTCCTGCGCCATGAGGAGCTGAACCAAAAGAAATTTCTTTAGCAAGCTCTTGGCCAATTAAGATATAACTTGAAGTTCCCATTGAACCTGGAATTAATGTTGGTTGACCAATTTCTTGATATTTTGGTGCTAATTCTGGGTGCCCTTTCCAAAAAGCTCTTGTGGCTCCTTTTCGATGAACAATTAACTTTTTACCTTCATACTCTTCAATCTTAACAATATTATGAGCCACATCATAAACTTGTTTTAATTTAATTTCTTTGCCAAAAACTTTTTTAAAGGCTTTTCTAACTTGATGTAAAATAAGTTGTCTATTAGCAAAAGCAAAATTGGCTGCAGCTTTCATAGCTGATAAATAATTTTGACCTTCTGGATGAAGGTAAGGAAAATAAGCTAATTCTCTATCGGGTAATTCTATTTTTTGTTTGTCTATATAATTTAAAGCTTGGCGAATATAATCAGTAGCTACTTGATGACCTAAACCTCTGCTACCACAATGAATTAAAACAGCAATTTTTCCTTTTTCTAAACCTAATTTTTTTGCTATATCTTCATCAAAAATTTCTTGCACTCTTTGAACTTCAACAAAATGATTCCCTGCTCCCATTGTTCCCAATTGATCTCTGCCTCTGTCTTTGGCTGTCTTAGAAACAGCTTCAGCATCTGCTCCCTCCAATCTTCCAAAACTTTCAGTTGCTTCCAAATCTTCTTTTTCTCCATAACCAAGTTCAACAATATATTGTGCTCCCTTTTCTAAAACTTTTTTCATTTCATCATTATTTAATTTCCAAAAGCCTCCTCTACCAACTCCAGAAGGAACTTGTTTAAATATTTCTTCAGTTAATTTAGGAATTTTATCTTTTACTTCTTCATAATCTAAATCTGTTACTGCTAGTCTTACCCCACAGTTGATGTCATAACCACAAATTCCAGGAGAAATTATTCCTTCATCATAATCAAAAGCAGCAATTCCACCAACAGGCATTCCGTATCCTTCATGAATATCTGGCATAGCCAAGGCATATTTATAAATTCCTGGAAGTGAAGCAACATTTGTAAGCTGCCATAAACTCTTATCTTCTAAAATATCATCTAGCATATTTTCGTCAGCAAAAATTCTAGCAGTAACTTTCATGTCTTCACGGAAATTTTTAGGTATTTCCCAAATGTAATTTGAAATTTTTATAAGATCTCCCTTTTTAGGAAGCTTCATTTGTTTTCTATTTCTTTTTCTATTTCTTTTTCTAAGGAATCAAAAGAAGTTAAATTGACAAAGCGATTATTAACAAAAAAACTTGGTGTGCCAGTAAGCCCTAAGCTTAAAGCTTCTTTTCTTTCTTCTAAAATCTTATTTTTTATTTCTTGACTTTCATAATCTTCTTCAAATTTTTCAAGATCTAAATTAAGTTCTTGGGCATATTTAATAAAAAGTTCTTTAGGATTTTGTGAATTCTTCCATTCATCTTGCCTTGAAAACAAAATGTCATGCATTTCCCAAAATTTTCCCTGTTTTCCTGCTGCCTCGGCTGCTTGTGAAGCATAAACAGCTTTTGGATGGATTTCAATTAAAGGAAAGTGTCTATAAACCAATGCTATTTCATCTTTATATTTTTCTTTCAAATTTTTAGTTATTGGTACAAAAGCTCGACAGGCTGGACATTCAAAATCAGAATATTCATAAACTATTACTTTGGCTTTTTTAGGATCACCCCAAATATGATCTTCTTCTCGTAAACTTAAATTATACTCTTTCTTTACAATTCTAAAACTACTTACAAAACCCATAAAAATAAGAGAAAAAATGCTTATCCCCACAAAAATGAGTAAAAACAAATTATTTCTTTCTCCTTTCATAAGTTTATTATAACACAGCAGTCTTCTAAGTTATTATTTGCTGTAGTATTGAGTAATTTGTTCTGGAACTTTAATTCCTTCAATTTCAACTAAAGGATTGAAGGAATTAGATGAATATTCTTTTATTCGAGAAGCAAAGTAATCTTTATCATATTTCTCCCAATTTGCATTTAAGTATAAAGTAAGTTCTTCAGCACCATCGATAAGATTAGGCACTATTTTAATAGTCTCATAACTTGTTCTTCTATCTTTCAAATCAACACTTAAAAAAGATTTCGAACCTTTACTTGGTAATGCAAGGTAAAAATTTCCATTATTATCTAATAAATAACTCACAAAATATTTCTTGTCTATTTCTTTTTTATTTTCTGGAAGATTCAAAATACTAAAGATAAAATCATAATTTCCTTCGCCTGTTTTTCTTTCTCTTATAAGGCTCACAGAGATACTCATAGAGAAGCCGCCTTTTCTATAACCAGTAAATTTGCTTACATTGAATCTCAAAAATTCTTCTAAATTATCAGGGCTAAATGATTGATTAGTTTTGTAACTAACAGTTTTGTTAGGCACTAAATATTTAGTCCCAGGTAAATAAAATGGGCCAGTTAGTGTGACTACAGGACAACTACGTGTTAAACTATCTTTGGGATAAATGTTAAAAAGAAGGAAGAAATAATTTTCTGTTGAAGCATTTTCAAATTCTAGATTAATATTTCTAGTTTCATATGGTTTTAATTTTATTGGTTGAGTTACATTTGAAGCTTGATAAAATTCTCCGGTATTAGAAATAAGATAAACGTTAAATGGTTTTAATTCTGGTTCGTTTAATACTTCATAACCACTAACCAGAGGAAATTCATTTTTAGTGTTGTTTTTAACAACTAAATTCAAAGAAATTTTTCCTTCTTCTTCGTTAAAATCTGTAAGTGTAAATCCAACGTCTTTTGAAATTTTAGTTTCGCATGAATAAAGAACAAAAGGTTTTTTTACTATTACGTATTGCGCCCTCTGAGGTAATTTTGCTTCTACTAAAGTAAACGGAGGAATTCGTGAAGACTTTTCTTGGGCAAAAGAAGTGTTAATAAGACTTAAAGATATAACCAAAATAGGCAATAAAAATTTAATTTTTTTCATTTTTTCTATTTTAATTAATTTCGACTTTTTATCTTATACTTTTTATAGTATCAATTAATTAAAAATTTTTCAAGTTCAAATTGTTAAATGGACAAAAGGTTATGGCAAATAATTGAAAAAGAGATTAAAAGACAGGAAGAGACTTTGGAGCTTATTCCTTCAGAAAATTTTGTTGATTTAGAAACTTTGTTTATTGTTGGCTCACCGCTAATGAATAAATATGCTGAAGGTTATCCAGGAAAAAGATATTATCCAGGAAATAAATATATTGATGAAATTGAAAATTTAGCTAAAGAAAGAGCTTTGAAAGCTTTTAAATTAAATCCAAATGAATGGTCAGTTAATGTTCAGCCTTATTCTGGTTCTCCAGCAAACTTAGCCGTTTATCTTGGGCTTATAAATCCAGGTGAAACAATTATGGGATTAAATCTTTTTCATGGCGGACATTTAACTCATGGCCATAAAGTAAGCTATACAGGTAAACTTTTTAATTCAATTCAATATGGAGTTACACCACAGATTAATGCGAATTCTAAACGGATTAATACTGATGAAGATAACCAGCAGATTAATGCGGATTCTAAACGGATAAAAACGGACAAAAATAATCCGTATAGATCGGTTCCATATCCGAATGAATCCGTGGGCATAGATTTTGACCAGCTTGAAAAATTAGCTTTGGAGCATAAACCAAAAATTATTATTTCAGGAACAACTGCTTATCCAAGAATTTTAGATTTTAAAAAATTTTATGAAATTTCTAAAAAAGTTGGCGCTTATCATGTTGCTGACATTGCTCATATTGCTGGACTTGTTATTGCTGGACTCCATCCTTCACCTTTCCCTCATTCTGATGTTGTTACAATGACAACTCATAAAACATTAAAAGGACCAAGAGGAGCAGTTATTTTTATGAGAAAAGAATTAGAAGAAAAAATTAATAAATCTGTTTTCCCTGGACTTCAAGGAGGACCGCATATCCATACTATCGCTGGAATTGCTTACGCATTTGGCAGAGCTTTAAAAAAATACTTTTATAATTATCAAAAACAAATAATTAAAAATTCAAAAAAATTAGCAGATGAATTAATAAAAAGAGGTTTTGAGCTTTATACTGGTGGAACTGATAATCATTTAATGATGATTGATTTAAAACCTCTTGGTTTAGATGGAAAAACAGCTGAAGCTTTACTTGAAAAAGCAAATATTATTGCTAACAGGAATTCTCTTCCCTCTGATACATCTCCTTTTAATCCTTCAGGAATTAGGCTTGGCACTCCAGCAATTACTTCTCGAGGCATGAAAGAAAAGGAAATGATAAAAATTGCTGAATTTTTTGAAAGAATCTTAATCAAAAAAGAAAAACCAGAAAAAGTTAAAAAAGAAGTGATAGCTTTAACAAAAAAATTTCCTTTGCCTTATAGAAAGTGGCTGGAGATTGTAAAAAGAATTTAAAATTATTTTTGATTTCTTAAATATTTCTTATAATCACCTTTACAAAGTCGAGGCCCAAAAGAGTATGGGTGTAATTTTCTTATTGAAGTTTTTAAAACTCTTTTTAGTCCACTATCAGCTATTAATATTTGGATGTCTCTTTTTATAAGTTCTGAAAATTCATAAATTATTTGTCTACATATACCACAAGGACTACTAAGTATTTTCAACTTAAAATAATCACTTTTTGCTAAAATAAAAATTTTATTAAATTTATAATATCCACTTGTAATTGCGTTCCCGATTACTATCCTTTCAGCACAAATAGAAGTATAAGCACAAGTTTCTATATTAACCCCGTAAAAAATCTTATTATTAGTAGCAAGAACAGCAGAGGATACATAAAATTTGGAATAAGGATTATATGAATTATCTATTATTTTATCGAGATAATAAAAAATTTCTTTTTCTTTATTGTTTAATTGTTTAAATTATTAAATTTTACTATTTTCATTTATTTTGAAGATCTCTAACGATAACTCTTCTTTTACTAACACCAAGTTTTCTTAATGGACTTTCAGAAAATCCTAAATTAACTTCTATCTTTCCTTCAACCAAACTAAAAATTCGCTCGAGGTTTTTTGAGAATTTGGTAATTTCTGTGTTCCCCAATACTCTACAAATTCTATCTTCTTTCTTGGTTTTTTACTTTCCAGCTTAAATTCCATTTTTAAGTTTTAAGTAATTATAGCATAAAATTTATCAATTTTTAAAATGTTAGATTTAACCTAATTCTTGCCTTACAATTCCATGAATAATATTTGAATCTGAAGGAATAATTTTTTCAATATAGTATTTTTCACAAATTGCTTGGGCTATATCACAGCAAGGTCTTGCTCCATGCATCCATTTAGGATTTTCAGGCATTAGGTTCTCTAACTCTTTTAATGATATCTTTTCAAAAATTTCTTTATTTTTATTTTTAAAATCTTCTAATTCGATTAAAAATGGGTGGTCTTCATCTTCAAATAAATTATTTTTCTTTAATGGATAATTAGCAAGTTTCATATAAGTTAGTTCTCCTCCTGTATAAAAAGCAATTTTTGGTTTATTTTGAACCTTGGGCAGTAAATTTTTTACATAATTTACAACTTCTTCTAATTTTACTTTTGAAAATTCATCATTAATTTGAGGAAAATCAGTAAGAATTTTACCAACTCCAAAATCTAAATTTACTCTTTCGATTGCTTCTTTACCGTACATTACTACAAGTTCTGTCGAGCCTCCGCCAATATTAATTAAAAGCAAGGGTTCATTTAAATTGCATTTCCCAACAAGAGCCATTTCTAAATAAAAATTCTCTAGATCTTGATCAATAATATTGAAATAAAGACCAGTTCTTAAAAAGACTTCGTCAATAAAATTAACTTTAGTTTCTGGTGCTAATTTTCTAAAAATTCCTGTAGCATAAAGCCTTATAGGTATATCTTTGTTTTCTTCTTTTACTTTCTCTAAAATTTCAAAAAGTTCTTTTTTATTTTCTTGAGAAATTCCTTTTTCAGGATCAAAACCTTCTTTAAAATATAAACTTTTTTGAAGCGCTAAACTCAGTTTCCCGTTAGAATATTTATAAACTTTAACTGTTGATGATCCTATATCTACTAAAATTTTTTCCATTTTTATATTAACCCTTCATTCAATGAGCTCTTTCATCCTTTCTAAAATTTCTTTCTTTATTTTATCTTTTTCTTTAAACCGAGATTCATAATAACTCTTAAAAAGAGAATAAAATTCTTCAAAGCTCTTGTCAAATTCTTTAAATGCTTTTTCTTTTTCTCCGGCCATTATTAGATTAACTGTTTTTGCTAAAAGCCTACTAAACCATTCTTGATATAAAATATCTTTTTCTTCTCTGAGCTTTTCTTTACTCACTTTCTTTGCTGATCTGATAATATTTCTTATTTCCTTTTCATATTCTGAGGCTGCTTTAAGATAATCTTCTTTAAAGTCTTTGCTTACTTCAATAACTTTTTCGTTTTCTATAAGAAAAAATCTTTCAAAGGTTGGTGAATAAGCAAAAGCAAGACCGTCAAAAAATGTAAATCTTGGATCTGACCAAGAAACATAAAGCTTATTATTTTTAATAAAAAAGTTTATTGGATCCAGGGTAGTTGAAATATCAATTTCTTGGAATTTTTTTATTAGTTTGACATTATCATTTTTGTCAATTAAAAAAATATAAGGGGTAAAGCAGCAATGCATTCCTCCAGAAGGATCGTAGTTAATAACTAAGTATTTGTTTTCATTGTATTCAAGAGCAAAAATGTTGCTAATGAAATAAGCCTTTTCTGATTTAAAAACTCTTCTATCTTTACTATATATTTCAAAATAAGCATCCCGAGAACCAAGTCTCTTTGAAGAATTTGGTAAAACTTTAATTTTTACATTTCCTATTTCGTATTCTCTAAGATAAGGCTCATCCCACAAAGAAAATCTATCAAGTATTATGATTCTAAAATTGACACCTTTATTTACTTTATTTTTTTCTAAAGAAAGGCTCAGCCTTGAAAGAGTAAAAGAAGTTAAAACTAAAATAACTAAAAAGAAAACTTTTAGCTTACTAAAAGCATTTAACATCCTCCATTAAATTACATGGACGATTTTTTTCCAAATTTTTTTACCACTGAAGGTTGTTTTTCTTAAAGTTTTAAATTTAACTCTTCCTGCTTTGAGTGCGTATAAAGTATCATCTCTTCCCTTAGCTACATTTTTACCAGGTAAAAATTTTGTGCCTCTTTGCCGAACAATTACCATACCAGGAAAAACAATTTCACCATCATGTACTTTCACTCCTAGATATTTTGGATTAGAATCTCTTCCTGTTTTAACTGATCCTCCTGCTTTTTTTGTTGCCATTTTTTTTAAATTGCTTCTTAATTATCTTAATTATACCACATTACTTTCTTTGAGATATCTTTTTCTAAATTCCTCTCCAATAACAGGCTTTTTACCTATAATCACATTTTCTTTTATTCCTCTAAGCTTATCTTCTCTGCATTCTAAAGCAGATCTTACTAAGGCACGTGAAGTTTCTTGAAAAGAAGCTGCAGAGAGAAAGCTATAAGGCGTAGAAGCAACCTTTTTGATGCCCATAAGAAGAAGAACGGCTTTTGCTGGTTTAAGGCCATTTTTAATTAGCTCTCTATTTTTTTCAATAAACATATCTTTTTCAACTATTTCTCCAATAACAAAATCTGAATCTCCAGGATCTATAACTCTTACTCGAGAGAACATTTTTCTTATGACAAGCTCAATATATTTTTCATGGATATCAGCTCCCTGATTGCTATAAACACTTCTTACCTCATTTAAAATGTACTTGAAGGCAGCGATTTTACCTTTAAGACGATAAATAGCTTTAGGATCAATAATACCTTCATTCAAAAGATCTCCTTTTTCAACTATTTGTCCCTTTTTAACTAAAAGTCTAAATTTACTTGGAATCTTTAAGGAAATTTCTTTATTTCTTGTTCCTCTAATTTTCACTAAATTATATTTAGGAAATTCTCTAATTTCAACAACCTTTCCTTTGATAGGTGAAAGAACTGCTTCAGAACGAGGAGTAATAGCTTCAAAAAGTTCTTTTATTCTTGGAAGATCTTGAGTAATATCTTTTGCTGAAATAACACCACCAGCATGGAAAGATCTTAAAACGAATTGAGTTAATCTTTCTCCAATAGAATGTGTAGCAATAAGACCAACAGCTTCTCCGAGTCTTACAGGTTGGTGTGTACTAAGATCTAACCCATAACATTTTTGACAAACACCATAAAGAGTTTTACAAGTAAAAACAGACCTTACTTTAACTTGAGAAATAGAGCTTTCTTTATCAATAATTCTAGAAAGTTCATAAGTGATATATTCTCCTTTTTTTACAATAACTTCTCCTTGAGAGTTTTTAATATCTTCCAAAGCAGTTCGAGAGAAAAGGGCGTCGCCAAAACTCACACCTCTTCTTTGAGCTTCTTCTCGAGTAATCACAATACCTTCTTCGGTTCCGCAATCAACTTCTCTTACAATTAAATCGTCAAGAGCAGAAGCTAAAATTCTGGTAAGATATCCTGAGTGAGGTGTTTTTAAAGCTTTATCAGCTACACCTTTTCTAGCTCCGTGGGTAGAACTGAAATATTCTAAAGGAGTTAACCCTGTCTTATAAGAGTGAGAAATAGCTAAGTCGATTGGTTCGTTAGTTGGTGTTTTAACCACACCTTTAAAAGCAACCATTTGTGCTAACTGATCGTAGCTTCCTCTAGCTCCAGCGTCTATCATAAGTCTAGCATTATTAGTTAGAGAGATATTTTCTTTAATATCTTTTTCTATTTCTACTTTAGCTCTCACCCAAATTTCTTGAAGCTTTAAATTTTTTTCTTCTCGGCTTAAGAAACCGTTATGATAAGCTTCCAAGACTTTATTATGTTCATCTAAAGCTTTCTCTAAGATTTCTTCAAGTTTTGGTGGTGATTCTAAATCGCTAATGCTTAAAGTAATACCAGCTTCAGTTACATACTTGAAACCTAGTTCTTTAAGGTTATCTAAAACGATACTTAATCTTTCCACGCCGTAAATTTCTAAAATTCTAAGAAGGATAGGGTTAATAGTCTTTTTATTTATCGCTTCGTTTACAAATGGAAAATCTGATGGTAAGTTTTGATTAAAAATTATTCTTCCTACTGTAGTTTCAATATTTTCTTCATTTTTTACCTTTCTTACTTTTATTTTTGCTTGAAGACTTATTATTTTATTTTCATAAGCCAAAATAGCATCTTTTTCATCATTAAAAATTTTACCTTCGCCTTTTTGGTTTGGAAGTTCTAAGGTCAAGTAGTAAAGACCAGCAATCATATCCTTATCAGGTCTAGCTTCAACCATTCCTGTACCAGGTCTTAAAACATTTAAGGCAGCATTCATAAGTTCTCTAGCTTCTCTTTGAGCTTCAGAAGAAAGTGGTAAAAAGCATCCCATTTGATCTCCATCAAAGTCAGCATTATAACCAGAACAAACAAGAGGAGGAATTTTAATAGCTAAACCTTCTGTCAAAATAGGCTTAAAAGCTAAAAAGCTAAGTTTATGAAGAGTTGGTGGGCGGTTTAAAAGAACATATTTGTCTTTTATCACTCTTTCCAAAGCAGCTACAGCTTCTGGGCTCATTGTTTCAATAAGATAATTGGCTCTTTTAGAAGTAGTAACTATTCCCTCTTTAAGAAGCTCATGGATAATAAATGGTTTAAAGATTTCTAAAGCCATTTTTTTAGGCAAACCACACTCATTGATTCTTAAATTAGGATCAACAACAATAACTGATCTTCCAGAATAATCAACTCTTTTTCCCAAGAGATTTTGTCTAAATCTTCCTTCTTTACCTTTCAAAAAGTCTCCTAAAGATTTAAGAACTTTTCTTTGTCCAACAACAATTTTTTCTTTCTTCAAAGAAGCATCAAGTAAAGCATCAACAGCTTCTTGAAGCATTCTTTTTTCGTTTCTTAAAATTATTTCTGGTGCTTTAATTTCTATAAGTCTTTTAAGACGATTATTTCTATTGATAATTCTTCGATAAAGATCGTTAAGATCAGAAGAGGCAATTTTTCCTTCTTTTAGTTGAACAATTGGTCTTATATCTGGAGGTACTACTGGTAAAATAGTCAAAATCATCCATTCTGGTCTTCTTCCGTGTTTGATAAAAGCATTAATAAACTTTAGTTTCAAAGAAAGAATTTTCTTTTCCTTAGAATCTGCTTTAGCTAATTTTTTAATAGTTTCTTCTCTTAATTTTTCCAAATCAATTTCTTCTAAAAACTTTCTAATAGGTTCTGCTCCCATATCTACCTCAAAAATACCAGGATATTTTTTAGAGAAGTAGAAATACTCGGCATCAGATAAAACTTTCTTTGGTTTCAAAGAGTTAAGTTCTTCTTTAATTTGTTTGTAAATTTCTTGTCTTTGCTTTTTTTCTTCCTTTGATTCTGCTTGAGCTAAAAATTCTTTATATTCTTTTTCTACTTCTTCTAAAAGCTTTTTCTTTTTTTCTTCATCAACGCGAGTAATAATGTAAGCAGAATAATAAATAACCCTTTCTAAATCTTTCAAAGGTATGTCTAAAAATATTTTCAAAGGATAAGGATAAACTTTTAAGTACCAAATATGAGAAACAGGTGTTACTAAAGTAATATGCCCCATTCTTTCTTTTCTTACCGAAGAATGAGTTACTTCTACTCCGCATCTTTCACAAACAATACCCCTAACTTGAGGTTTTTTATATTTCCCACAAGCGCACTCAAAATCTTTCATAGGACCAAAAATAACCTCAGAGAAAAGACCTTGTCTATCTGGCTTACCAGTTCGATAGTTAATTGTTTCTGGTTTTAAAACTTCACCGTGGCTCCAGCTTAAAATCTCTTCAGGAGAAGCTATCTTTAAAACTAAACTTTCTATTTCTGAAGTTGGTTTTTTAATAATAGACATTTTTAATTAGCTGTTCCTTGAGGTTCAGTTTTTTGAACTTCGACTTTTTGATAAGTAGGAGGAATTTCTTCTGGTTTTTCTCGGTAACGAATTTCAATATTTAAACCTAAACCTCGAAGTTCATTAATCAGAACTAAAAAGACATGAGGAAAAGAGGAATAAGAAATATCTTCTCCTCTAATAATACTTTGATAAGCAATATTTCTTCCTTTAACATCATCAGATTTTATTGTTAAAACCTCGTGTAAAATCTCAGTAGCTCCATGAGCTTCGATAGCCCACATTTCCATTTCACCAATTCTTTGACCTCCAAATCTTGATTTACCACCTGGAGGTTGTTGAGTAATAAGAGAATAAGGACCAATTGAACGAGCATGAATTTTATCTTCAACCATGTGAACAAGTTTCATAATTGTCATATAACCAACTAAAACTTTTTGAGGGAATTTTTCTCCTGTAAGGCCATCATAAAGATCAACTTTACCATCTGGAGGCAATCCTGCTTTTTTAAGCTCTTCGGCTATTTCTTCAATTGTTACTCCAGAAAATGGAGGAACAACAGCATGATAACCTAAATTTTTAGCAGCCAGGCCAAGGAGCGCTTCTAAAATTTGTCCTAAATTCATTCTGGAAATAACTCCTACAGGATTTAAAATAATATCAAGCCTTCTTCCATCTTGTAAAAAGGGCATATCTTCTTCTTTAGCGATTAAAGAAATAATTCCTTTATTTCCATGTCTATTAGCTAACTTATCACCAACTTGAATTTTTCTAAGTTTAGCTATCTTTACAAAAATTCTTTTAATCACACCTATTTCAGAAATCTCTCCTTTGCTTCTTTCTAAAACTCTAACTCCTATTACCCTTCCAGATCTTCCTGGTTCAAGATAGAGAGAAGTATCTTTAACTTCTTGTACCTTTTCTCCAAAAATAGCTCTCAGAAGTTTTTCTTCTGGTGTAACTTCTTCAGTTTGTTTAGGTGTAATTTTACCAACTAAAATATCACCAGCTTTAACGTATGTTCCTATCCTTACTATTCCGTCAATATCTAAATTAGCTAATTTTTCTACAGGAACTCCTGGAATATCATTAGTAGTCATTTCTGGACCAAGTTTTGTATCCACAACATCAGTAAAGAATTCTTCAATATAAACAGAGCTAAAAATATCATCCTTTAAAAGTCTTTCTGAAATAATAATAGCATCTTCAAAATTGTATCCTCTCCAAGGAAGAAAGCCCACTAAAAGATTCTGACCTAAAGCTAAATGTCCATCTTTAATTCCTGGGCCATCTGTTAAAACATCTCCTTTTTTAACTTTGTCTCCAGGTTTAACGATAGGTTTTTGATTATAACATGTATATTTCGAAGTCATCTCAAATTTTTTAAGATGATAGGTTACTTTTTTTCCATCTTTTGTTTCAATAATTATATGATCGGCATCAACACTAGTTACAGTACCATCAACATCAGAGATTATGATTCTTCCTGATTCAAGAGCAGCTTTCTTTTCAAGTCCTGTCATTACTAAAGGAATTTCTGGCTTTACCAAAGGTACAGCTTGTCTTTGCATATTTGTCCCCATCTGAAGTCTATTAGCATCATTATGATTGCCAAAAGGAATAAGTGATGTTGAAAGAGAAAAAATTTGGAACGGAGAAACATCAATTAAAGTAACCTCGCTTTTATGAACTATAGTAGCTTCACCTTTTACTCTTGCTTCTACATATTCATCTAAAATATTTCCTTTGTCATCAATTCTTACATTTCTTGAAGCAATAATTTCATTAAGTTCTTGATCATAAGTAAGCCACAGAGTTTCATCAGTAACTTTTCCATTTTTTACTCTTAAATATGGAGTTTCTAAAAATCCTAAAGAATTTCTTCGAGAATAAAGAGCTTTATTAAGTTTTATACCAACTGCTTGACCTTCGTGAGGCGTTTGAATAGGACAAATTCTTCCATAATGAGAAGGATGAACGTCTCTTACTTCTAAAGAAGCTCTTTCTTTAGAAACTCCGCCTGGTCCTGAAGCTGTAATTACTCTTTTATTTTCTATTTCTGAAAGAGGTGAGGTTTGATCTAAAATTTGTGAAAGTCTTGAAGTATTAAAGAATTCTAAAATAGTGTTAGAAAACTTTCTTGGATGAATAATTTGAGATGGCGTAAGTTCTTCTAATTTGCTTACAGAACTCATTTTATCTTGAATGTCTCTTTTAAGTCTTGAAAGTGCTATTCTTACCTGATTTTCCAAAAGCTCTCCTAAGTCTCTTATTCTTCTGTTGTATAAAGCATCAACATCATCTCTCACTCCTAAAGGATCGTTTTCTAATCTTAAGATTTCTTTTACAACACTAAGAAGATCATCTTTTTCTAAAACTAATGAATCTGAATTTCTATTAAGTCTTCTGTTAAGATGAAATCTTCCTACTCTTGAAAGGTTATATCTTTGAGGATTCAAAAATGTTGATTCAAAATAATAAAGGGCATTATCATAAGTATTTGGTTCAATAGGCTTCATTTTCCTATGAATTTCTAAAAGAGCTTCTTCTCTATTTTCTGTCTTATCTTTTTTCAAAGTAGTAGTTAAAATAGGATTTTCAGGATTTTCGTATTCTTTTAATAATTCGAAAATTTCTTCATTAGTTTCAAAACCAAAAGCTTTTAAAAGTATAGAGAAAAGAAATTTCTTTCTTTTATCTACTCTTACCTGAAGCAAATTAGTGGCTTCAACTTGAAATTCGAGCCATGCTCCTTGTTGCGGAATTATTTTAGCTCCCCATCTTTTCTTTTCACCATAGAGAATAAAATCAAAATAAATACCAGGAGAGCGCAAAAGTTGATTAACGATAACTCTTTCATGACCATTAATAATAAAAGAACCTCGAGGAGTAAGTAAAGGAAGATCTCCAAAATAAATTTTTTGTGTTTTTTCCTCTTTGGTCAAAAGGTTAGTAAGTTTAAGCGTCACTCTAAGTGGAGCATCATAATTAACTCCATAATATTTTGCTTCTTCTTCAGTAATTCGAGGTTCTCCTATTTCTAAATCAACAAAATCAAGTTTTAATTCTTTTTCAGAATAATCAAAAATAGGGAAAAATTCTTTAAAGGCTCTTTTAATATCTTCCTTTAAAAATCTTTCAAAAGAATCACGAATATCAGACAAAAGGTGGGGCGGCTCTAAATAAGAGTATTTTGAAAAATTTTTAACGCGAAACATCAAAAAAGAGGTTTAGGTACCCTCCCTAAATTTAGTTTTATAAGTTTAATCTTTAATCATTTAAAACAAACCCTATTTAATTTTACTACAAAAATTTTAAGCTTGTCAAGTTTTAGTTATTTAGCGCTGCTATATAAAACTTTAATTTCTAGATCAGATAAAGCTCGGCTATAAATTCTTATTTCATCTAAAACTCCTTTAAAATATGCATTACCACTTGCTTGCCAACCTAAATAACCAATATAAAGAGGATTTGGTGCTGGACCCATAGAATAAGGATAAGATGGTAAACATTGACGAGTTAAAATTCCGTTTCGATATACTTTTAGAAAAGAACCTTTTTTAAACGTACCAGCAACAAATTGCCATTCATTTAAAGAAAGTGGTGAACCTCCATAACAAGGAGAATATCTCCATTGAGTGTCATAAAGATGATAAATTTCCAATCCATAATTAGAAGGGTTTTGGTCAAAAAGGTATCCTGGGGTTTGATGTCTAATGATATGTGTATCGCCGTTAAAAGCAGTAGGATATGTCCAAAAGATAATAGACACTGCTTCTCCGTTGGTATCTAGGTTATTTGAATCGGGTACTATTACATAATCATCTACACCATCAAAGATGAGTCCCCAACCGCTTTTTCCTTTTACCCATCCTGAAGAAGAATTAAAATTAAAGTTATATAAAGTGCCGTTGCTGTTATAACCGCTAAGATCGTAAGTTATTGTTCCTGTACCTTCCTCAAAAGGAAGATAAATAACTAAACCTGATTGGGGATTAGGGATTTTTAAGTCGCTGCCAATTTCATAAAGAAGAGGCTCTATGCCCCCATCATTTACCATCATTAAAGCAAAATTTTCTGACTCCATTCTAGCTGTTATTTTATATTTATTTCCTTTTTTTGTATAAGCATAAAAATAATCACTATTATTTAATGGGTCGATAGGTAAAGAAGAAATTCCTAAAAGAAGGTTAGAGAAATTAAGAGGAAGCCAACCTTGTCCGTTTATTTTTCTAAAGTCATTTGAATTAACGCATCTATAAGAAAAAGGAGTATAAAGAGGAGGGAGTTTTGAAAGGTAAGAAGAACAGTTAGAACTGGTATCAGGCAAAGAAATGTAAATTATGTTTTCTTCACCTAAAAAAACATCTGGATTTTGATTTATTAAAATCTGAATAGCTGAATTTAAAGCTTGAAGATCATTTATTCTTTTTGAATCTCTGGCTCTTTTAATAAAGTCTAAAGAATTAAAAGCAAAAAATAAAATAGCCGAGAGAACGCCTATTAAAAAAATCACTATTAAAATTTCAAAAATTGTAAATCCTTTTTTATTTGAACGTTCCATGTAAAATACCTAAAGCGAAAACTAAGGAAATAAAAATTATCAAAGCTTTGTTAAATTTAAAGTATTTTTTTTCTTTGAGTTTTAAATAAATAAGAGTTAAAACAAGAAAGTTAAAACCTAAAAAGATTTCACTAATTATGCTAATTATTTTCACTAAAGAATCGGAAGAGATAAAAAGAAGAAAAAGGATAGAAAAAATTAAGATAAGGTTTGCTTTAGTTTGAGAAAAATTATAATCAAAAATAAGGCCTCTTTTAAGATAAAAAGCTAAGTCAACGAGCATAATATTAAAAGTAACTAAAATAAGGATAGCTAAAAATAAAGGAAGAGGCAAAAATGGTTTTAAAGATTCAAGAGATGTCTCGGAAACGTTAAGACCTAAAAAACCTAAAACCGAAAGAGCATAAAAAAGATAAATTAAGCTTACTAATACAAGAGAAATTAAATTAACCTTTACAAATTTTTCTTTGTTTCTTCCAAGAACATCTAAAGCTAAAGGAACTGCCGATGTCCCTGAAAAAGCAAAAAGCAAAACTCCGTAAGGAAGAAAAAAATCTTTACTGCCTTGAAAAATTAAATAAAAATTTGAAAAATTAACTTGAAAAGTAAGCCAAAGAGAGATGAAAACAAAAAAGATAATAATACTCAAACCCAAAAGAGTTTCAAATTTTGCAAAAATTTTAAGATTTCTGGAAATAAAGTAGATATTAAAAAGAGCAAAAATAAGTTTAGCTAAAAATGTATATTCTCCTAAAACTACCGACCAAAACCTTTCAAAAGCTAAAAGGTAAATTAAAAAAACTCCCAAGGTTCCAAAAAAATCAAAAACCCAAACAAGATGTTTTAGATCTTTATGAAGATAGATTCCAGCAAGTCCTGGAAGATTATGAGTTTCTTTAGTTTGAAAAATTATTTCTGCAAAAATAAGATGAAGGATAAAAAAGCTAAAGAGCCAGAAAAGAAACCAAAAGATAAACCAAAGACCTCCTTTCAAAAAAGTATATGGTAAAACAAAAACACCTAAACCAATAATCGTGCTTAAAAAAATAAAAATCGCTTCTATCTCTTTAGTTATTTTCATTTCTTTTGATAAATTCTTCAATATAGTGCCACAAAGTTAAAATTATTACAGTAATGATCGTTGTTAAAAAAGCTTCAAAATAAAAACCTAAGCCGACAGCACCGCCTATAGCTGCCGTCACCCATAAAGCTGCTGCAGTAGTTAGTCCTAAAATTTTTTCTTCTTTAAGAAAAATAAGCCCTGCTCCTAAAAATCCTATTCCTACAACTAAGTTGGCTAAAACCCTCGAAGTACTAGTTGGATCCATAAAAGAGAATTTGTAACCAAGATAACTAAAAAGACAGGCTCCTAAAGCCACTAAAGAAAAAGTTCTTAAACCGGCTTGTTTTCTAAAAAAACTCCTTTCAGCTCCAATAATTCCTCCTAAAATTGATGCTAAAAAAAATTTGTAAATTATTTCTAAAAGTGACATTTTACATTTTTTCTTCAATTTCTATTTTAACAATTTCTAAAAGTTTTTCTACTAAAATTTTTGGATCTTTTTCCCAAACTATCTTACCAGGACCTCTTTTTGCTTTTTCAACAATCTCCATAAAATATTCTTCTGTTCCTCCAGAACCAACCAAAACCCCCATTGGTTTTTCTTCTTCAAAAGCAATTGTAAATTCATTAAGAGTACCTATTCTTCCACAAATAAAAATTACACCATCCCCCATTTTAGTTAATAAAAGATTTCTTCCGCTATAGCCTTCACCAGTATACAAAATAGTATGATGATAATCTGTGGGAAGTTTATAAACTTTAACATGTTCTTTATAACTTCTTGCTGGAGAAAGACCGATAACAATACCGCCATTTTCATAAGCTCCTTTTGCTGCCCACAAAGGAGTACCAGTGGTTGCTCCGGTAAGCATTACTAACTTATGAAGAGCAATTTCTTTACCAACTTCATAAGCTAATTCATGGACATTTTCTCTACATGGTTTAGTAACTGCTGCTCCAGAAATAACTATTTTTATATTAGAAAAAAATGGCTCAATCATTTATGTGTTTTAGCATATTTTAAGACTAATTTATCTTCTTTTACTTTTTTCTTCTTTCTTAAAATTTCTAAAACGCTTTTTTTAACAAAGTTATGTCCAATACCGGCAATCTTTCTAATAATTTTCCCTTTCTTAGTAATTTTAAATCTTTTTAAAAATGTTTTGCGATTCATTTTTGTCTTGAAATGATAATAACAAGTAAATTAGAAAATTTTTTAAGAGGCGAAGCGACCTTATATTTTTCCTTAAGAAGACCTAAAAATTCTTCTAATTTTTTCTCAGCTAAATCAACAAAAAGTCTTTCTCTTGATTTCAAAATCATTTTAATTTGAACCTGGTGTCCTTCTCTTAAAAATTCGTCTATTTGGTTTGCTTTTCTTTGAAGATCGTGAAGAGCTTCATTAAACCCTATTCTTATTTCTTTAGTCTCTTTAGGCTTTTTTTTAATTTCTTTCTCTTTCTTTTTCTTTTTATAATACCATTCTTTATAATCACCAAGTCTTACTACAGGAGGCGAAGCGTTCGGGCTTACTAAAATTAAGTCCTCATTTCTTTCTTCAGAAATCTTTTTAGCTTCTTCAAAAGAAAAAATACCCATCTGTCTGCCATCACTTCCTATGAGTCTCACTTCTTTTGGATTTATTTTTAAAAGCTCAGGATCTATCAGTTTTTTTAAGAAAATAAAAAATTAAGACTTCCTATATTTTATTATACGATGCTTCTTGATAAAATTATACTATATGTATATACTCGGCGTTGAATCAACTTGCGACGAAAGTGGCATTGCTTTGATTGAAGCTGAAAAAGAAAGAGTGAAGGTTTTAGCTAATGAGTTAAGAAGTCAAATAAAAATTCATACTCCTTATGGAGGCGTTGTACCTATTTTAGCTGCAAGGGAACATAAAAAAAATTTACCTTATCTTTTAAAAATTATTGAAAAAAAATTTGATCTTAAAAAAGTTGACTATTTAGCTTTTTCCGTAGGCCCTGGACTTTTACCTGCTTTGGTTGAAGGTAAAGAATTTGTTTTTAATTTAGCTAAAAAACTTAACAAAAAAATAATTCCTGTAGATCATCTTTATGCTCATTTTGCTTCTGTTTTGATTAAAAATAAATTAAATGTTTGGCAAAAAATAAGAAAAATAAATTTTCCTATTTTAGTCTTAGTCGTTTCTGGAGGACATACTAATCTTTATCTTTTTGAAAGTTTTACTAAATTCAAAAAATTAGGACAAACTCTTGACGATGCTGCTGGTGAAACTTTGGATAAAGGTGCTAGAGCTTTAAACTTAGGTTATCCTGGTGGTCCTATCATTGAAGAAAAAGCAAAAAAAGCAAAAAACATCTATCTTTTACCAAAACCTCTTTTAGAAAAAGGTCTTAATTTCAGTTTTTCAGGCCTTAAAACAGCTTTTAATGAACTTATCAAAGAAATAAAAGAAGCTAGTGGCAGTTTAAGCGAAGAAGAGATTTGCAATCTTTCTGCTTCTCTTCAAAAAACTATTTTTGAAATCCTTATCTATAAGTTAAATAAAGCAAAACAAATTTATAGACCTAAAGAAATTATTATTACCGGCGGAGTTTCTGCTAATATGACTTTAAGAAAAATGGCAAAAAAATTCTTTAGAAATATAAGAGTTATTTTCCCAGAAAGATTACTTTCTACAGATAATGGTCTTAATATTGCTATAGGAGGTTATATTCTTTTAAAAGAAAAATCTTTATACCTAGATCCAGAAAAAATCGAAGTTTATCCAAGAAGAGTTTAATGTTAAAATATTAATTGAAAGTCGCCCTTTATCTATTTTTATATTAAAATGAGGCTTAAGAAATTTGACGTTATTTTAAAATCTTTTCTAAAATTAAATCCCAAAAGAATTTTTATTTATCTTATAAATAGAAGGGGCAGCGAGTATTTGGTTTTTGAAAATAATAATACTTTTTCTTTTGTAGGCGGTTTATGGAGAAAAAATGAAAGCTTGATCGAATCTTTAAGAAAAATAGCTTTAATTAACCATTCTCTTTTTGTTAAGAAAATAAATGATGTTGAAAAGGTTAAATTTTCAAACGGAGATCTTTATTTGTTTTTAAGAGGAGAAATTGATGAAAAAACTTTAGACAAAAAATTAATCTATAAAAATATTGATAATGAGAATGTAAGCGAAGAAATAAAAATATTTTTAAGTTAAAATTTTTCAGCGCATTTTCTGCAATAAATAGTAGCGGGATCAAGAAGAATTCTCCCTTCTTCTATAATTCCTCCGCATCTTTCGCATTTTCCGTAAGTACCTTCATTAATCTTAGTTAAAGCTCTTTCTAAAACCTCCAATCTTTTTTCTAAAGCTTCAATTTGAAGATGTAAATCTTCTCTAGCTTCATACTTGTTGGCTAAATCACTTGTTTCATAAACATCTTCTTTTAAAACTCCTTCTTCTTCCTTTTTAAGAGTTTCTAACATAAGCAAAACTTCTTCTTTTTCTTTAAGCAATTTGTTTTTTATTTCCTCTAAATTTATCATTTAAGATAACTGAAAAAAGAAATTAGTTTTTCTAAACCTTTTTCTGAATTTCCATAAATTACATATTTATTATATACTAACCAAAGAAAAGAATAATTATTTTCCAAGGGGAGCTCTCTATATTCAATATTGCCTATTTTTTTAGAAATAAATCCTTTACTTAAACTTTTTGTTGGGGTAAATTCTGGATAAAAATTTACTAAATTTTTTAAATTGAAGTTTTTTTCCCAAGAAAGATTTAGTTTTTTAGCTTCATCGGGGTTTTTTGTTTCTAAAATAATATAAAAATTTTTTCTTGAAAAGGAATGGTAAAGAAGGAGATTATAATTTGGTCCTAAAATATTTTCGTATCCTTTAAGGTCATTTTTGAAAAAGTAATTTAAAACAAAATTGGCTGGAAGATAAAGATTTTCTTTTTTAATTTCTAAAATATAAAAAATGTCTGGATTTTCATATTTATTTAAAATTTCTTTCAACTTTGAAGATAATTCATTTTCAGATAAAGATGATAAAACAATTTCTTTTTTAGGGAAAAAGATAACTCTAAAAACTGATTCTGAAGTTTCCAAACTAACTTTTGTTTCTTCTTGAGGTTCTTTTATAGGTTGAAGAGGTTCTTCTTTTATTTCTTCTATTATTTCTTTTTTTTTCATTCCTTCAACTTTTTCTTCTGTTTCTTCTTTTACTTCTGGTAAAATTATCGGTTCTTCTTTCACTTCTTCTTTAGCTACTTCTTTTGGTTTTGAAAATCTTTCTAAAAGGATTTTATAAGGTTTGAAATAGAAAAAAGAAAAAATTAAAGAAATGGAAAATAAAAGTATTAAAGAGTACTTAAGATAAGGTAAAATGTTAAAATGCTTTGAGGGCGCTTCTTGAGTTTCTAAATCTTCAGGTTTAACCTTAGGTTTCAAATAAAATTCTTTAGGAGGTTCTACTTCTTGTCTAAAAGCAAAACTTTCTAAAGGAATTTCTTTCTTTTCTTCTTTTATTTCCAAAACACCAAATTTTTCTTGTGGCGTTTCAATTTTCATTCTACCAGCTTTAACCTTTATTTCTTCCTTTTTTTCTTCAAAAGACGGCTCAATAACTCTTTCTTCTTGCAAAACCTTTTCTTCTTTTTCTTTCTTTTCTCTTACTTCCAAAGAACCTTCTTCTGAAAGTAAACTTTCTGGAGAGATAAAAGTATATTTAAATTCTTTTTCGTTATTTTCTGACATCTTTTAAAGAGACGTAAATCTTACCATCTTCGCTAATATTTTTTATTTTGACTAAAAGCTCATCTCCTATTTTAACTTCTTCTTCAATTTTTTCTATTTTCCTATCAGCAATTTCGGAAATATGTAAAAGAGCGGTTCTATTAGGAGCTAGTTCTAAAACAGCACCAAAAGGAAGTATTTTAATTACTTTTCCTTTAACTATCTCTCCTAAATTAAAAGCATCAGCAATGCTTTTTATCCAATTTTTAGCTAATTCAAAATTTGAGTTTTTATCACCTATAATATAAATCGTTCCATCAGGATGAATATCAATTTTAACGTTAGTAGCAGCAATAATTTCATTAATTGTTCTTCCTCCAGTTCCTATAATAAGACCAATTTTTAAAGGATCAATTTTTATAATTTCTATTTTTGGAGCATAAAGACTAATTTCTTTTGGTTTTTCAATGATGCCTTTCATAAAATTCAAAAGATAGATCCTTGCTTCTTTAGCTCTTTCTAAGGACTCTTTAATTTGCTTCAAATTCAGTCCTTCAATTTTAACGTCAAGTTGAATAGCAGTAAGTCCTTTTTCTGTTCCAGCAATTTTAAAATCCATAGCACCAAAAAAATCTTCTGGGCCCTGAATATCAGTTAAAAGTTCATAGTTTTCATCAGATTCATAAGCCATACCAATACTTATTCCAGCAGCATGTGTTTTTATAGGCACGCCAGCTGACATAAGCGCTAAAGAACTTGCACATACAGATCCCATTGAAGTTGAACCATTTGATGATAAAACTTCAGAAACCACTCTAATGGTATAAGGAAAAGTTTCTTGAGGAGGAACCAAACTTCTTAAAGCTTTTTCAGCTAATTCCCCATGGCCAATTTCTCTTCTTGAAGGTTTTTTGCTTGATCCAATTTCTCCTGTAGAAAAAGGAGGAAAATTATAATGATGAATAAATCTTTTTGTGCCTTCAAATTCTATATCCCTTAACCAAAGTTCCTCTCCTGGTTCTGCTAAAGTTACTACAGACAAAATATGAGTTAAACCTCTCATAAAAATTGCTGAACCATGAGTTCGAGGCAGGACATCTATTTCTGCAAAAATAGGTCTTATATCTTTTAAACCCCTTCCGTCTGGTCTTTTTTTAGTTTCTAAAACTCTTTTTTGAAAGATTTTTTTATATCTTCTATTTAAACTATTTAAAACATAAGGTTTTAAATCTCCAAGGCTTTCATCTTGATTAATCAAATCAAAAACTTCTTGCCATGGTCTGTCTCCTTCTTCTAAACTAAAAAGTTTTTTTTCTAAATCAATTGCATTTTTTTCTAAAAACTCATCGAGTTTTTTATCCCCTTGCTGAAAAAGTTCTTCTTCAATTTTAACTTCTTCTTTTCGAAGCGGCTCTATACTTTTCATAAACTTTACTAAACTTTTTATCTCTTCAAAACCTATTTCTAAAGCTTTTAAAAATAAATCTTCATCAATTTCTTTTCCTTCAAATTCAATCATATTAATCTTTTCTTCTGTTCCTGAAAAAACAAGTTTCATTTCAGCATCATCAACATTTTGATTAATAAAAAAATTGCCATCTTTAAAATAAACCTGAACCGCTCCAAGAGGTGAAATTATAGGAATACTAGAAAGATGAAGAGCAAAAGAACTGCTTAGAAGAGATAAAAATCCTGGATCAATAGAAAAATCATAAGAAAGAACAAGATTAACAATATGAACTTCTTTTCTAAAAATAGGTGGAAAAAGAGGTCTTATACTTCTATCAACTAAGCGGGCATTCAAAATAGCATTAAGAGAAGGTGCTCCTTCTCTTCTAACAAATCTGCTTCCATAAATTTTTCCAACAGCATAAAATTTTTCTTCATAATCAACAGTAAGAGGCAGAAAATCTAAATTAGGTATTTCTGAACCAAAATTTAATGTCGTAAAAATTCTTGAATCTTTAAATTTTGTTAAAACAGAAATAAAAGACCTTTGAGCCCAATCATTAATTTCAAATTCTAATTTGTATCCGTGTTTTTCACTTTGATAAATAAAATTTTTCATGATATTAAAATTATACGGGAAAACTCGTTAAGATCGTAATAAAAATCAGCTGTTTCCTTAAGTTTTACAGAAGTTGTTTGGTTAAAACCAGCGATTTCTACTTGTTTACCATGATTTTGAAGATATTCAACTAATGGTAAAAAATCTCCATCCCCAGTAACTAAAATAATAACATCTACCAAAGAAGAAAATTTTATGGCATCAACAGCAATACCTATATCCCAATTAGCTTTTCTCGTACCATCTGGATAGGTCTGCATTTCCTTAATTCTTAGTTGAATGCCTTGATTTATCAAAGCTTCAAAAAAGTCTATTTCCTTTGGTGTAAAATCAGATTTAACTACATAAGCAAAAACTTTAACTAATTTTCTTTCACCAACTAAAAGAGAAATTAATTTACCAAAATCAACTTTTTTACCGTAGAGATTTTTAGCCGAATGATAAATATTTTGGGTATCTATAAAAATGTTAACACGCTGATCAGAGGTAGCGAAAGGATTCATAAGTTAAGTTCTTTAACTAATCTTTTATATCTTTCAAAAGAAATTCTTTTTAAGTATTTTAAAAGCTTTCTTCTTTTAGCCACTTTTAAAATAAGTCCTCTTTTAGAATTTTTATCTTGTTTATGTTTTCTCAAATGTTCTGCCAAATTTAAAATCTCTTCTGTCAAAATAGCAATCTGAACTTCAGGAGAACCCGTATCGCTGTTGTTCTTACCGTATTTTTTAATTATTTCTTTTATCTTTTCTTTTAAATCTGCCATCGTTTATAATAATTTTAGCATAAAATGGAGATAAAACAAATAGAAGAGCTTTTAGAAAGATTTGAAAACTATTTAAGAATAGAGAAAAATAAAAGTCAAGGTACTATTAAAAATTATCTTTTAAGATTAAAAAAGCTATTTAAATGGCTTAAAGAAAACGGTTTTCAAAATTTAGATGAAGAAGCTATTTTTAAATTTCGTGCTTATTTAGATAAAAAGAAAATTTCTATAAAAACGCAGTCTTATTATTTGATTTCTTTGAGAAGTTTTTTAAGATTTTTGAAAAAGAAAGGTTTTGAGGTTTTGGATCCGGAAAAAATCGAGCTTCCTAAAATTCCTGAAAGAGAAATAAACATTTTATCAGATGAAGAACTTGAAAAACTTTTAAATGCTCCTCAAGGAGAAAGTCTTAAATCTTTAAGAGACAAAGCTATTTTAGAAACACTTTTTTCTACAGGAATGAGAATTTCTGAGCTTTGTTCTTTAAATAGGGATATTGACATAGAAAAAGGAGAAATAAAAATTAGAGGTAAAGGAGGTAAAATAAGAATAGTTTTTCTCTCTCCATTAGCAAAGCTTTATTTAAAAAAATATTTAGAAAAAAGAAAAGATCAAAATCCAGCTTTATTTGTAAATCTTAGTAAGAATAAAAAATTTGAAAGGATAACACCTCGGGGGGTTCAAAAATTAATTAAACACTACGCTAAAAAAGCAGGTATTTTAAAAAAGGTTACTCCTCATACTTTAAGACATCAATTTGCTACCGATCTTTTGATTTCTGGAGCTGATTTAAGAGCTATTCAAATGCTTTTAGGTCATAAAAATATTCAAACCACTCAAGTTTATACTCACCTCACAAACCGAGAACTTAAAGAAATTCATCAAGCTTTCCATGGTCGAAGAAGAAGATTAAAAAATAAAAATAATGAAAATAAAGTTTTATAACTCTTTAACAAAAGAAAAAGAAGATTTTAAACCTCTAAAAGATAAGCTTATAAGAATGTACGTTTGTGGTCCTACTGTTTATGGGCCAAGTCATTTGGGTCATGCTGTCACTTATATTAGGTTTGACTTTATAAGAAGATATTTAGAATTTTTAGGATACAAAGTGAGATTTGTTATGAATATTACAGATATTCACGATGATATTTTAAAAAAATCAAGAGAACTTAATGTTAAACCTAAAAATCTCGCTGATAAATATACAAAAGAATTTTATAAAGATATTGAATCTTTAAAAATTAAAAAAGCTTTTAAATACCCAAGAGTGAGTGATCACTTAAAAGAAATAATTAATTTAATAAAAATTTTGATTAAAAAAGGTTATGCTTACGAAACAAGTGACGGCGTTTATTTTTCTGTAAGTAAATTTAAAGGTTATGGAAAACTTTCAGGAAGAAAGTTAGAAAGCGCAGTTACAGGAACAAGGGTAAAAACAGATAAATATGAAAAAGAAGAAGTTGTTGATTTTGCTTTATGGAAAAAAGAAAATGATGAATGGCTTTTTAATTCTCCTTGGGGAAAAGGAAGACCTGGTTGGCATATTGAGTGTTCTGCTATGTCAATAAAATATTTAGGTATGCCTTTTGATATTCATGGAGGTGCTATTGATCTTATTTTTCCTCATCATGAAAACGAAATTGCTCAATCCGAAGCAGCTTATGAAAAAAAATTTGTTAATTTTTATCTTCATTCTGGTCTTTTATACGTTAATGGCCAAAAAATGTCAAAATCTTTAGGCAACTATATCGAGCTTAGAGATTATTTAAAAGAAAATTCACCAAGGTTTTTAAGATTTTTTGTTTTTAAACATCATTATCGAAGCCCAATAGACTTTAATGAAGAAAACATTAAAGAAGCAAAATCATCTTTTGAAAGTTTAAATGAAAAAATTGCTAAATTAGAACAAATTAAAAATTTAAAAGGCAAAAAAAGTTTAAATATCAAAAGTTATGAAAAAAAAGTTTTAGAAGCATTGAATGATGATTTCAATTCTCCTTTGGCTTTAAGTTATATTTTTGAACTTTTAAATGAAGCTGAAAATCTTTTAATTAAAGATGAGCTTAAAGAAAAAAGCAGAAAAGAATTGTTAAATTTTCTTAAGAAATTGGACAAATTTATGCTTTTTCTTTTTCCTTGGCAAAAAATAGACAAAAAAATAATAAATCTTGTTAAAAAAAGAGAAAAATTAAGAAATTTGAAAAAATTCGAAGAAGCTGATAAAATTAGAGAAGAGTTAAAGAAGTTAGGAATTAAAGTGGTAGATATAAAAAATAGAAGCGTCGTAATTAATATAAGGTAGATAAAAAATGTCATTACTAGATAGCCTTTTTAGAAGAAAAAAGCAACAACCAAAACAAACTCCCGAACCACAAACCGAGCAGAATCAAGCTGAGCAAGTCCAATTAGCTGAATCAGAAATTAAAGAAGCTATTAGAGGCTTAAGGATATTCTTGGATAATAACTTATACGCAATTCAAAGCGGAACCCTGGATGTACTCGGGAACACTCAATTTAGATGGTTTGAAATCATAAAAGAACTTCCGCTTTGGAGTAGGTTACCAGAAGGGGACCGGATAATAATAGAAACATACATAAATCAATCAAAAATGGTACGGGATATAAGAGGATCAAGAGAGGTACGGGGTTATCAGTTAAATGTTCAGGAGTTAGCAGAAGCCCTTGAAAATTTGTTAAATCTTCTGAGAGAGGAAGAAAAAAAGTATAGAAGTGAGCATAGATAATATTTAATATTTAGGTTAATTAGGTTAATATTTTTATAAATGACTCTTATAAGCGAATTCAGTGGGGCTTTCGCTTTCCCTATCCGCAACTTGTTGTTTCGCCGCAACTTATGCAAGTATAGCAGCTTCCTGTTTTGATTGTAATGCCACCGCAATGAACGCAAGGTGGCCCAGAAATATCTTTTAAGTGATTAGAAGTTGGATTATTTTTCTTTTCAAAAAGAGTTGGGTGCTCTTTAAGAATTAATTTATCTTTTTCTTCTTCAGTCATTAGCCCTAACTCTTCTAAATCTTCTTTAGAAAGGAATCTATAGGCTAAATATTTGAAAATGTAATCAACAATAGAAGTTGCAGTTTTAATTTTTTCATTATTGGTAAGCCCCATAGGTTCAAATCTCATATTAATAAATTTACTAGCTAACTCTTTAAGAGGTACGCCATATTGCAAAGCAATAGAGATTGAAATAGCAAAAGCATCTAAGAGTCCAGCTAAGGTGCTTCCCTGCTTTGACATTCTAATAAAGATTTCTCCTAAAGAACCATCTTCAAAAGTGCTGTAAGTTAAATAACCTTCGTGTCCAGCAATTGAAAATTTATGTGTTTCTGAAGGCCTGATGTCAGGAAGTCTTTTTCTTGTAAATGTTTCTTTTTGTTTCTTTTCTTGTTTACTTACATAAAGAGCTTGGGTTGCTTTAGAACCATCTCGATAGACAGCAAAACATTTTATTCCAAGTTTCCAAGCAGTAAAGTAAGCATCATAAATTTCTTGAATGGTAGTTTCATTTGGCATATTAAATGTTTTTGAAATTCCACCAGAAATAAAAGGCTGAACTGCAGCGACCATTTTCACATGGCCCATCCAATGAATATATCTTTTCCCTCCTGGGGGTTTTATAGCACAATCAAAAACAGGTAAATGTTCTTCTTTAATATGCGGAGCTGTTTCGATATTTTGAGTTTCTTCTAAATGTTTAACAATATCTTTTATTTGTTCTTCAGTGTATCCTAATCTTTTAAGAGCTAAAGGCACAGTTTTATTTACAATTTTCATATATCCTCCACCGACAAGTTGTTTCATTTTCACCAAAGCAAAATCAGGTTCAATACCAGTTGTATCCGCATCCATCATAAAAGAAATGGTATTATGACTAATAAATCCATTGGCAATATAAGTAACATTTGAAGGCACAGAAAGATCATAAGTTAGTCTTTCTCCGGCTGATTCATTTAAAACAACCTTGTCAAAAAATATTTTTTGAGTATAAAATTCTAAAAGATTATTTTTTGTTTTTTCTAAAATTCTTAAGGCAAAACTGCGAGTAATAGCACCTTTTCTTCTAAACTCTAATCTAAGGCTGTCCTTTTCTCTTTTGGATAAAACGGGTAGAAGTTCTTGAATAATGGATTCTGATAAATATATTTGATCCATTTTTACTTGACTCTTTTTCACAATAATATTTTCGATCAATTTGTTTTTTCTTTCTCCAATAAAACCAATCTCTTCTCTAAATTTTTTGGCATAATCTCTATTTTTAATATAAAGAACATATAAATTATTTCTTCCCCAACCAGAAACACCTATTTTTGATTTTGTTGGATATCCTAATGCTAAAAGAAGATATTTAACTTGATCATGAAAATCTTTGTCGTGGGTGCAAAAAGCAGGGGTCTTAGAATCTTTCCAAACTGTTCCATCTGCTTCAAAAAGTCCTCTTAAAAATGCTGAATATATTTTTCTATCATTAGAGTAAAGTATAGCAAGTGGTATATGGGGTTTCCATCCTTTTCCTTCTTTTCTTTTAATTTTGGAAAAACCGCATGCTTGCCACCACAAAGTTAAAGGCACTGAATTTACTGAAACTTCTATGTAGCCTCTTTTAGGCGTAATATCCGCTTTCAAATTAAATTGATTCTGTAATATTGTTTTTAATCTTTCAATAACATCTTTATCTTCTTTATAAACGCAAAATCTCAAACCTTTAGAATGTAAACTGCCGTCGCCCATAAAGTAACCGACAATTTCAGCTAATTCCTCATTCATAAATTCTGGAACTTTTGTTTCAAAATCAGATGTCCAATAAAGTTCAGGTAAAGGAGGAAGTTTAACTGGCTGGGGAGAGCCAAAAATTGTATTCATTTCCAACGCAACAATGTCTCCATCTTTTATGTCGGCAAAATATTTCCATTTTAATGTTCCTGTTTCTTTATCGAAAACTTTGATTCGGTGTTCTGGAGTTCCTATTATTTCATAACCATTTTTAGTTCTTATCCTTCTTGTTTCTGCTAAGCCATTAACATAAAATTGAGAAGCTAATTGTGGTCCTTCATCTGTCATTACTTCAATATTAAGATTTTGCCATTTAACGCCCAAAGGATTGCCTAATGTTTGAATAGGAACTAATCCTCTTTCTGTAGAAATTAAACTTTCACCAACTAAACATCCCGTTGGAGCAATTACTGTTGCCTGTGCATTTCTAAAACCATATTTTTCTCCAAGTTCAATAACTTCATCCCAAACTTCTTTTGCTTTTTCTAAAATTTCTTTATTAAATTCATTTTCTTTAACATATTTCAAATGATCTTTGTGCATTTTCATTACCTCCATCATTGGTTCTTTATTTCTTTCATATTCTGGGAAAGGCCCAAGTTTGCTTGAAATTTCAGCAGAAAGTTTATAAGCAGTACCTGTCATAAGTGCAGTTATACTTGCTGCCAAATCTCTTGCTTCATCTGAATCATAAGGAAGACCTAAGGCCATAATTAAAGCTCCTAAATTTGTATAACCTAAACCAATTGTTCTATATTTTTTAGTTTCTTCAGCAATTTTTGGATGAGGATAATCTGCTTTAGAAATCAAAAGATCTTGAGAAAGAAACATAACTCTTGCAGTATGAATAAATGCAGGAACATCAAAACTTCCATCTTCTTTTAAGAATTTAAGAAGATTAATTGAAGCTAAATTACAAGAAGTCCAATTTAGGAATATATATTCTGAGCATGGATTGGTTGCTTCAATCTTGCCTGAATTTTTACAAGTATGCCATTTTTGAATGATATAGTCAAATTGAACCCCTGGATCGCCACATTCCCATGCTGCTTTAGCAATTTCCCACAAAATATCTTTAGCTTTATAAACATTAGCAACTTCACCAGTTGTTCTATAATATGTTTTCCATTCTCCATCTTTCATTGCTGCTTCCATTAAAGCATCAGGAATTCTTACTGAATTATTAGCGTTTTGAAAGAAAATATTCTGCCACAAGGGATTATTCATATCTGTCATATCATAACCTGCTTCCATAAGTGCTCTCACTTTATTTTCTTCTTCTGCCTTAACTCTTATAAAATCCATAATCTCAGGATGATCAGCATTTAAAATAACCATCTTTGCCGCCCTACGAGTCGAGCCTCCACTTTTAATACTTCCAGCAACAGCATCTGCTGCTCTCATAAAAGAAATGACTCCGGAAGAAGCACCTCCGGTTGAAAGTTTTTCTCCTTTCCCTCTTAATTTTGATAAGTTCACTCCAGAACCTGAACCACCTTTAAAAATCAATCCTTCAATTTTTATCCAATCTAAAATTGATTCCATATTATCTTCAACATCTAAGATAAAACATGCCGACGCTTGTTGGCTTCTTCCTTCAACACCAATATTAAACCAAACAGGAGAATTAAATGTTGCATATTGATGCAAAATAATATAAGTTAGTTCTTTTTCATAAATTTCTGCTTCTTTTTCATCAAAATAACCTTGTTCTAAGCCCCATTTTTTAAAAGTTTTTACAACTCTATCTATAAGCTCTTTTAATGAAGTTTCCTGCTTGCCTCTATTAACTTTGAAATATTTAGAAGCAATGATATTAACAGCGTTTTGGCTATAAAAATCTGGAAATTCAACGTTTTCCATTTTAAAACCAGACCCAGGAATTTCAGCATTTCTTTTAACCCAATTTACTTCATCATATGGATGAACGCCTTCTTTTGTAAAAAACCTGGTTATAAAAGAGTTTTTCCTTTTTGTCATTTAATTAAAAAATTTAATTTCGGCAAAGTTAAGTTGCTTTCATTATTAAAAAAAATTTTTTCAAAGTCAAGAGTACTATTTAGAAGAAGTGCTATAATTTAGAAAAATTGATTTAATTTTTTCCAATTTTTCTTGAGTTTGAGTTGAAAGTTTTTTGTTTTCCACAATTTTAACAATTTCAGATAAAATTTCTTTGTCTTTTAACTTTGTTGCTTCCTCTAAAATAGATTCTAAATTTTTTTCTTTTGAAAAGTCATATTTTTTAATAGCAAGTTTTAATTTTTCTTTAGCTAAATCTGGATAAATGTCTTTTAAAATTAAATATTCATTAAAATAATAATTAGCGTAATTGGGAAATATCATCTCTCCTTCTTCTAAATTTTTCACTATTTTATCTTTAAAATTAAAGTTTTTAGGATCAGTTTTGTAAAGATCTGCTAAATATTTTGCATAGACTATTCTTAGCTCCAAATTTCTAGGATAAAAAATTATAGATTTTTCGGCAATTTTTTGAAATTCATCAAGATAAGATTTATAAGTAAGATTATTTTTATAGTGAATCATAATCATAAGATAGAGAAAAGAACTATATTTTGAAATTAGTCTATAATCATAAGGATCTTTTTGATAAGCTTTTTCCATTACTTCTTTTAGAATATAAATGTCTTCTAAGGATTTAAATGAGCCCTTTTCAAGATGCTGAGCAAAATAAGAGTAAGTATTATGGATCGCTTGTTCTGTTAAAAAGGGATTAATAGAAAGAGAAGCTAATTTTAAAAATTCTGTACTTGCATAAGAAGAATTAGGATTTTTACTTGTTTGAATCATCTTATAAAGAATGTAATAATGTTGAATATGAAAAGTTAAGAAAATTAAGCTTAAACCTGAAACTAAAATTATGTACGGTCTTATAAATTTTTCTTTATCAAACTTATATTCCAATTTAGAATAAACTAAACTTAAACCAAAAAAGAAAACTAAATAACTTGCTTGCATATCAAAAAGAGAAAAATTTTGAACTAAATAAGCAAAAACAAAACCTGTAAGAGAAGCTTTTTGAAGGAGATTTAGGTCTTTATTTTTAAAAAGAAAATAAAAAAAGGATAAGAAAATTAAGAAAAAACTGATAATTCCTAAGATACCAGAATTAACTAATATTTGGACAAATTTATTATGAGGTCTATCAAAAATAGCTGCTTCATATTCGTAAATTTTCACATCAAAAAATTTAAAAAAAACTATTGGTTCTGTTTCTGGCCCATAACCTAAAATTGGTCTTGATTTAAAGCCGTCAAAAAATATTTTCCAAGCAAAAATACGAGGGAAAATAGAAACTGGATTTTTTAAGGTTTCATTAAGCCTATTAAAACCAGGTAATTTAGAAGCTAAAGGTGTATAAAAAACTAAAAAAGCAAAGATAAGAAGGGTAAAAAAAGAAAGGGTAAAAATTTTTATCTTTTTAATTTTTTCTATTTTAGAAAAAAGAAGATAATAAAAAGAAAATGCTATAACACCAGAAATTAAACCCAAAAGACTTCCTCTTGTTTCTGAGGTTAGTAAAGAAAATAGATTTAAAAAAAGAATAAGATAATAGAAAAATTTATTTAATGAGTTTTTTTCTTCAAAAATAAAGTAAAGAAGGACAAAAGACATAAGCAAATTGAAAAAGCCTATATAGGTTGGATTTCCTAAGGTTGCTGATGGCCTTTGTGCTCCTAAAGTAAAATATTGGTAAATTTCGATAATACTTATAAGAGAAGAAACTATAAGAAAAGAATAAAAAATTGTTTTTTTAAGTTTTGGATCATAAGTGAACAAAACGTAAAGAATGAAAAAATAAAAAACATAAAAAAGAAGAGACCAAATTCCTTCCATTCTTTCGGCATTTCCCCAAAAAGAACGAAATGGATTAAGACCTAAAAATCCTGAAAGAGAATAAATCAAAAAAAACAAGACTAAAGATAAAAAAAGATAATTTGATTTTAATTTTTCTATAGGATTTTTATCTAAAAGAAAAAGATAGAAAACAAAAGGAAGAGAAACTGTTATTAAAATTCTAAAAATTATAGCTTTAGTAGTAATGTAGGGAAATAAAACGTTGGGGTCAAAAATCAAAAGAGTAAAGGGAATAAAAAAAATAAAAATTAAGACAATATTTTTTATATCTTCTATTTTCATTAAAAGAAATCTATTTTAATTTGAGCGGCGGACGGGATTCGAACCCGCGACCTTCTCCTTGGAAGGGAGACGTTCTACCACTGAACTACCGCCGCTTTATATTTATAAATTTTATCATAAAAAATTTTCTATTAAAAAGAAAACCCCGGCCATTTAGGCCGGGGTGAGTGCTAAGAAACCTCAAACAAGCTTATTAGTTGCTCCAATTTGTCCAGAACTCTGGGAGATCATGAAGGAATGAAGAGTCATCCATAACCGGAGCGCTTGTATCATTATCAAACACAAAACTTGAAAGTCTAGCTCTTACAGATTGAGCACCAGTAAATGTCTGTCCAGAGGTTCTGAACTCAAATTCATAGGTAGCACCTTCTGGAACAGTATAGTAACCACCAGATGCTGAAACAAGCGTGGTTCCAACTCTTACAGCTGTTGGAGCAACCGAAGCTGTTGAAGTTGTACCAGATGCAGTTTCAAGAGTAATAGTAGCTGTATTAGCAGCTGGTACATAAAGAGGACCACCTACAGCAGTAACATTTACTCTAAAGACAACTGATTGAACAGTAGTTGTAGAATTATTTTGATCTCTAGTAACAGAGATTGATTTTTCAACAGCAGCAAATCTAGGACCAACTCTTACAGCTCTCATCATTTCGGAAGTAACAGTTGTACTTGTGCTAGAAACAATATCACCAAGGCTATTTACTCCTGTTGTTGTAGCTACTGAAACTGTAAATGTAGCTACTCCTGGAGTTGGTGTAGCATAGAGATCAACTAAGACATCAAAAGTAACTGTTTGATCTCTATTAACAGTGAAGTTAGCTGGGGTTACATCAAAAACGAAGGCGCCTGATGCTGAAGGTGTTCTTACATCCATAACATTATTTCCTTGAGCAAGATAAACAGCTTGAACTGTAGATGTATTAGTTACAGAACCTTCAACTTTAGTTACTCTTAGATTGTCATTTTTAGCAGTAACATCAAAGGAAAGAACTTTTACTTTATAAGCTCTTCCATCTGTTGGATCACCAAATACATATCCTTGTTTTGGAGTATTTGGATTAAGAGCTAAAACAAATCTGGCGTTTCCAGCAAGTGATGGTTGTAAGGTAGCAGACCAAGTAAGCTGACTTGATGGACCGAATCTATCAATTCCAGCTCCATCTCTTCCTCTTACATCATTTGTATTAACAGCAAAGCTTAGAGAGCTAACTCCTGATGGAAGAGTACCAACAACTGTAACCTCTACAAATACTGAAGCATAACCATTTTTAGGAACATTAACATTCAAACCAGAAACTGGTAAGTAATAGTTAAGAGAAGAATCTTGAAGGAATGTGCTAGGACCAACATTTGTTTGATATAAGACATTTCCTTGAGAATCAACAACTCTTAGAGCAGAAATAACTCTATGAGGAGCAACTGAGCTTGTCCATCTTAAGAAGATTGATTTGACTGAAACTGCTCCATTATCTGCTCTAAATCTTAAACCAACAACTCTTCCGCTTTCACCTTCTCTTAAAGTTACTGCAGCTACTGTTGGATCTTTATCAACAGTTAAGAAGCCTTCTTCCCCAGCTGCTTGTTGCTGAGTTGATGTTGATGGAAGAAGTCCCATTTGCTGGAGAGCAGCTAAAACAGCAGCAACAAGTGCAGCTGTTTGATCTTGCGAAGAAGGTTGAGATGGTTGAGATGGTTGAGATGGACCTTCTTCTGGAGCAGCAGCAAGTCTTGATTTAAGTTCTGCTACTCCTCTAGGGCCAAGTCTTCTTCCATCCCAATTTCCATACCAGTCTTGATAGAAAGCTTGAACTGCTTTTCTTGTTTGTTCACCATAATAACCAGTAGCTCCTGCTGGAATGTCATATCCAGCTTCCATCAAACAAGCCTGAGCGTTTCTTACGGCTGATCCTCTTTGTCCGTAAGAAACAGGAACTAAAGCTTCTGGATCACAAGACTCTGCTTTTACAGGTGATGCGAAGTAAAAACCTCCAAAAAGTAATGATAGACCTAAAGCAAGGTATAAGTATTTTTTCATTTTTTAATTTTCTTTATCTATCCTCCTGCCTTCATTAATTAACCCAAGACAGAAGGATAGTTTTTAATTTACATTTTTAATTTTTAATTAACGACCTTATATATAAAATTTTATAACTTACAATTTTTAAAAAGTCAAGTTTTTTGTGGATTTTTTGTTAATTTTTGCTAAATATAATTTTACCTCATTTTTTAAAAATTCAAAATCAAATTGTGAAAAATTAGGCTAAAGAAAAAAGCTCTTTTTTCCTTAAATTTACCTCTTTTTTGAGTTTTGGAAATAGAGAAAGGTCTGGAGATAAAGAAAGGATTTTTTCTGCTGTTTTTTTAACTTCTAAAGTAAATTCAAGATTAGATAAAGATTTCATAACTATATCAGGGATTCCTGATTGTTTTTCTCCTAAAAATTCTCCTGCTCCTCTTAGTTTTAAGTCATATTCAGAAAGCTCTAAAGCTGATTTAGCTTTCAAAAAATAACTAATCCTTAATTTAGCTTTCTCAGTAAGTTTTTCTGGGACTAAAAAAGCATATCCTTGATGAATGCTTCTGCCAACTCTACCTCGAAGTTGATAAAGTTGTGACAAACCAAAACTTTCTGGTGATTTGATAATGATTACAGTAGCTAAAGGAAGATCAATACCAACTTCAACAACAGAAGAGCTTACTAAAACTTGAATTTCATTTTTTTGCATTCTCTTTAAAACAGATTCTTTTTCAAAAGAAGACATTTTACCATGAAGCATAGCTACATTTGCTTTAAGAGGAGAAAAAATTTTAAGAGCTTTTTCATACTCCTTTTTTACGGAAGCAGTCTCTTCTTTTTCCTCAACTCGAGGACAAATAATATAAATTTGATGACCTTCTTTAATTTCTCGAAAACAAAGCTTATACATCAGTTTTTCTTTTTCTTTATCTAAAATAACAAAAGTTTTAACAGGCTTTGTGCCGTGGGGTTTGTCTTCAAGATAAGAAAAATCTAAATCTCCATAAAGAGCTAAAGCTAGGCTTCGAGGAATAGGTGTTGCTGACATAGAAAGAAAATGTGGAATAAAGTTTTGAGAAGAATTTTCTAAAAGTTTTTGTCTTTGCTTAACGCCGAAACGCTGCTGTTCATCGACAATCACAAAACCAATTTTTCTAAAAGGTATCTCATTTTCAATAAGTGAATGGGTGCCAATAAGAAAATTTATTTTCATTTGAGAAACCATTCTTAAAATTTCATAAAGTGATTTACTTACCCTATAACCTTTCAAGCCGTAATAAGTTTGACCTGAAGTTAAAAGACCTAAGCCAAAATCATATTTAGCAAAATGGGAAAGAATTCTTTGAAAATGCTGCTGAGCTAATATTTCTGTTGGTGCCATAAATACAACTTGGTATCCTTCTTTTAAAAAATGTAAAGCAACTATTTCAGCAATAAGAGTTTTTCCTGAGCCAGTTTCTCCTTGAAGTAGTCTATTCATAGGTTTTCCAGATTTTAAATCACTAAAAATTTCATCTAAAACCTTAATTTGTCCTGGCGTTAAAGAAAAACTAAAATTTTTCATAAAATCATTAATTAATTCTTCATCTTTCAAAATGATCGGAGAGGGGTTTTCTTTTAAACCTTTTTTTTCTAAAAGAAGGGCTAATTCAATATAAAGAAGCTCTCCAAAACTTAATCTTTTTTTAGCTAGTTCTAAATTTTCAAAGGAAGACGGTTGATGAATTTCCCAAAGAGCTTTACCTAAAGAAGGAAGATTTTTTTCTTCTAAGATTTTTTCTGGCAGAGGATCTTCAAGATTTTCGATATCATAAAAATTTAAAACTGTTTTTATTAATTTTTCTAAATAAGAGCTTTTTAAACCAGAAATTTCTTCATAAACTGGCACAATTCTTTTCATAAAATTTTCTTCTCCTTCATTTTGGATTAATTGAAATTTTTGAGGTTGAAAATACAAACCAAAACCCTTAGAATGAGTAAGTTTTCCAAAAAGTAAAAGTTTAACGTTTCTTTTAATTTTTTTAGTTAGATATGGCTGATTAAACCAAATAACTTTAACGGAAGATGTTTCATCGTTTAAAAGTATTTGTAAAATAAAAATTTTATTTTTAGGCGAGAGAAAGGTTTTTGTTTCAATTACTTTTCCTTTAATTAAAACTTTTTCTTCTAATTTGATATCTTTTATTTTCTTTATTTCTGTAAAATCTAAATAAGAAAAAGGGAAATAAAAAATAAGATCTCTGATTGTTTTGATGTTCCTTTTCTTTAGTTTTTCGATTACCTTTTTACTTATAAATTTAACTTCTTCTAAATTAATTTCTAAATCTTCTAATTTCATAAGAAAATTATAACAATGAAAAAGACTTTAGTTATTTTACATGGTTGGGGAAGCAGTAAAAAATCTTTTGAACCTCTTTTAAATTATTTAGATAAAAAAATAGATGTGATTTTATTTGATCTTCCTGGCTTTGGCGAAACTCCTATAGAAAGACCATATACCTTAGAAGACTATCTTATTTTTTTAAATGAGCATTTAGAAAGCGAACTTCATCTTAGAAAAATAGAAAAAATGATTCTCTTGGGCCATTCTTTTGGCGGCGCTTTGGCTCTCTTTTATACTTTTAAAAATCCAGAAAAAGTAGAGAAACTTCTTCTTTATAATGCTGCTATTTTGAGACCAAATACTTTTAAAATAAGGTTTTTAAATTTTTTAAGTAAAATAAGTAAGCCGTTTTTAAAAATTTTACCTTCTAAACTAGTTTTCTTTCTTAAAAAAGTTTTTTATAAATTTGTTGTCAAAAGCTATGATTATTTTTTAGCAGACGAAGTTCTTAAAAAAACTTTAGCTAATATTAGAAAAGATTTAAGAGAAGAAGCAAAAATGATTAAAAATAAAACCTATCTTCTTTGGGGCAAAAAAGACAAAATCACTCCATTAAAACACGGAATTTTTCTTGAAAAAATAATGCCTAATGCCAAACTTATAGTTTTTGACGGAGAGCATAGTTTTCATAAAGAAAATCCTGAAGAATTTGCAAAAATTTTAAATAAAATAATCTTAGAAGATGATGGAAATTATTAAAGGTGCCAACATTTTTATCTTAACACTTTTTGTTTTTCTTTTTAGTGGTCTTCCTATTTTTAGACTTTTTCAAATAAAAGATTGGCTTCTTTCAAGGGTTTTAGCAGATTATTTCCATCTTCGAGGTAGAAAATATATTTTAAATAAAAAAGATCTTTTGGTAATTTTGATTCTTTTTGTCTATTTTATTTTTCCGAAAATATTCTTTCAAATTTTTTACATTTTTGGTCTCGTTTTTTTAGGTTTCGCTGAGTTTTTTTCTTTATTTGAACTTAACCCATTTAACTTATTTATCTTCTTACTTCTTTTTCCATTAATTTTTTTAAGAAGAAATATTTTAAAAACTATTAAGATAACTCCAAAAGCATTGATACTTTTTTCTATTTTTTTCTTTTTAAATTTTCTTTTTATTTACCTAGCCTACATTTTTCATGATTTCAATTATTTCTTTATTCTTTATCTTTTCCTTCTTATTTCTTATACACAAATTTTTCTTTTTTCTTTAGCCTTGTCTCTTTTTGATTTAATGGTTTCTCCCTATCTTTTCTACTTGAGAGAAAGAGTAAAAAATAAATTAAAAAATTTAAACATTAAAAAGATTGTTATTGTCGGAAGTTATGGTAAATCAACTACAAAAGAATTTTTAAATCATCTTTTGAAAGACAAAAAAATTTTTTCTTTGCCTCCTCGTATAAATCATGAGTATGCTATTTTCAAATATCTTCTAAAAAATAGTCTCCAAGGCTTTGAATACCTTATTTTAGAATTAGGTTCCTATTTTTTAGGTAATGTAAGATGGGTATGTAAAGGTATAATTCCTGATTTTGTCTTTATTACTGGAATTACAAAGCAGCATTATTTTCTTTTTGGTGAAAATATCAAAAATATTATTTATGGAGAGGGCATTGAGGCGGTTTTAGAAATGAAAAAAGGAAAAGTCTTTGTAAATACCAGCCATGAATACTTTGAGATTTTAAAAAAAGAAATTGAAAAAATCAGAAAAAATAAAGAAATTGAAATTGTCACTTATGGAAAACAAGGAGATTATAGCTACGAAATTCTTTTTTCCAGTGAAGAAAAAACTATTTTTAAACTAAATGCTAAAGGCGAAGAACATATTTTAGAAACAAATCTTATCTATCCTCCACAAATAGAAAATTTAGTTGGTGCTATAAGTTTTGTTTTAGAAGAAAAAATTTTATCTCTTGAAGAAATAAATGAAAAAATTAAAAATTTAAAAATGCCTAAAACTTTTCTTAAGCCAATAAAATATAAAAATATTACTATTTTTGATGATTCCTATAATGCTAACTTGAAAGGGGTTTTAGAAGGAATTAGATTTTTAGAAAAAGCTGATTTTGAAAAAAAGATAGTAATTTTCAATGGAATTTTAGAATTGGGAAGGGAAACAATAAAAATTTATGAAAATTTAGCAAAAGAATTTTCAAAATTTGATTTTACTTTATTTACGGATAAAGAAGAGTATCAATTTTTTAAAAAGATTTTAAAAGAAAAAGCAATTTTGATTAAAAACCAAAAAGATTTAGATGAATTTTTAAATAATTTAAAGGAAAGAAGTGGAATTTTTATTTTTAATCGTTTTCCTTCTCATATAAAATTAAATTTAGAAAATGAAAAAAATAGTCTCCATTGATTTTATACCCAATTTTGAAGAGGATGATTTTGAGCTTATTAAAAAAATCTTAAAAGGTTATGAAGATTTAAAAGCTAAAAGAAAAGTTGAAGAAGAGCTTAGAAAATATTTTCCTCAAGGAGAAATTTTGTTTTTTAATTCTGCAAGAGCAGCTTTAACTTTTATTTTAAAAATTCTAAAAAAGATTGATAGCAGAAGAGAGGTTATAACTCAAGCTTTTTCTTGTTTAGTGGTTCCCAACTCTATAAAATTTTCAGGTTTAAAACCTATCTTTGTTGATATTGAAGATAATTTTAATTTTTCTTTAGATGATCTCAAAAAGAAAATAAGTTATGATTCTTTAGCTTTAATTATTCAAAATACTTTTGGTTTTCCTGCAAAAATAGATGAAATTTTAAGTTTAGCAAAAGAAAAAAACATTTTTGTTATTGAAAATTTAACTCATGCTTTAGGAGCTAAATATAAAAATACTTACTTAGGAAATTTTGGAGATATTACTCTTTTAAGCTTTAATAGAAACAAGGTAATTTCAAGTATTATCGGCGGAGCTTTAATAATTAGAAATGAATTTATTATTAAAGAAGCTTTAAAAGAGTATGAAAAAGTTGAAGAATTTAATAAGGTTAAGTTAAAAAAGCTTCTCCTGGGTACTCTTATTTTTGGTTTTTTCAAAAGATTTTATCATTCAAAAATTTTAAGAAAAATTTTAAAAGTATTAAGAAATTTAAAAATAACACCAGAAATGATAAGCAAAGAAGAAAAATTAGGAATTATGCCTAAAGATTATCTTAAAAAATTTCCTGAAGAGCTTTATCCTTTACTTTTAAATCAATTAAAAAAAATGGAAAGATTTAATAATCAAAGGAAAAAGATTGCTAAAATCTATATGGAAAATTTAGGAACTGTTTTTAAAATTTCTGAATTTAGTGAACCTATATTTTTGAGATATCCCTATTTTTCTTCTAAAAGAGACGAAATAATAAAAGAGTTTTCAAAAGAAAATATTTTTTTAGGTGACTGGTATTTTTGTCCCTTAGCACCTTGTGACGCTAAAGAAGAAGTTTTTGGTTATGAAAAAGGATCTTGTCCTAAAGTAGAAGAAATTAATAAAATAATTTTTAATTTGCCTACTCTTATAAGCGAAGAAACTTCTTATGACATTATTGAAAAACTAAAAAAATGGAAAGAATAGAGGTTGAAATTTTTGAGGATAAAAACTTATGGAACAAATTTTTAGATGACGAAGGTTATATAAGTTTTCTTCAGGATTTTGAATATGGTGAAATTGAAAAAAATTTAGGCAGAGAAGTTATAAGATTAGGAATTTTTAGAGATAGTGATCTTGTAGGTGTTTGTCAGATGATAGGATATAAAAGAAAACTTTCTTACGGTCTTGTTATTCATCATGGCCCGGTGATAAAAAAAGATTTTTTTAAAGAAGGATTTAAGAAAATTTTAGAATTTTTAGAAAAAAACGAGTTTAATAAAAAGTATCATTTTTTAAGGGTTAATCCTGCTTTAACTTATGAAGATGGTTATATAAGTTTTTTTAAAAGTTTAGGTGGCAAATTAGCACCAACTTATGCGGTGAGTGAAAATTTTTGGATAAAAGAAATAAAAAGTGATGAAGAAATGTTAAATGAGATGGATAAAACACATAAAAAACTTGTAATAGAATCTTTAAAAAAACCTTATTTAGAAATAGAAAAAACAGAAGATTTAGATAAGTTTGATATTTTTTGGTCGCTTTATGAAGATCTTTATCTTAGAAAAAGATTTAAACCTTACTCTAGAGAGTTCATATTAGAAGAATTTAAATTATTTTCTAAAGAAAAAAAGGCTCTTCTTTTTTTAGGGAAAATCGAAAACAAATATTTTTCTTCAGCTTTGGTTATTTTCTCTCATCAAAGTTCTTTTTATCATCATGCAGCTTCTTTGCCAATTAAAGAACCTTTAAATTACAAAATGCAATGGGAGATTATTCAAGAAACAAAAAGAAGAAATTTAAAATATTATAATTTTTGGGGGATAGCAAGAAAAGAAGAAAAAGAACATCCTTGGTATGGTTTAACTTTATTTAAAAAAGGTTTTGGAGGAAAAAGAATTGATTTAGTGCCAACTTTTGATTTTATTTTTAGCAAAAGATACTATATTCTTTGGCTTTATGAAAAGATTAAAAGGGGGAAACTCTAATTTTGCCCCTGGGAGGATTCGAACCCCCAACCTCGTGGTCCGAAGCCACGCGCTCTTCCTGTTGAGCTACAGGGGCTAAAATTTTAATTTTTATAGTTAAAATTTTATCATAATGCCTTGGCTTAATCAAATTACAACTTGTTCAGATTTAGCAAGTTGTTTTCAAGCTATCTATAATTTAGGAATTGTAGTTTTGTTTTCTTTAGCTTTTTTAAATATGGTTTATGGAGCATTGGAATTACAAGTAAAGAATCTGGAAAAAATAGGATTATGAACTCTATAGGAGCAATAATTATTGTTTTAGTTTTACCTCAAATTCTTCATATTATTAATCCAAGAATTTTTGAGGTGAAATTAAAAATACCTTATGTAGAAAAGGCAAGTCCTCCTGTGTTTACAGTTTTTGGAGGAAATGCTGGTCTTTTACCTTTTGATCCTAGTTTGTCTCAAAATTATGGAGGTAGAGTAATTTTAGGTAAAGGAATTAAAGATTCTTATTGCAGACCTGGAGAAACTTTTGTTCCTGTAATGAAACAAATTGATAGTTATTTTTATAGTATTCCTTTTGGTGATGGTTTTGTTGGCCCAAGTGGTTGCGGAATGGTTTCTTTAGCTATGGCTAAGTTGTGGCATGAAGGGACGAATTTTTGTTCTGATGGAAAGATAGATGATAAAGAGAAAGAGGATTTTGCTAATTTACTTAAAAATTTAATAAATGATTTTAAAGGTTATATTGGAGATGAAGGAACTCATTTCGATGCTTGGGGAAAAAATGATATTTTAGGAAAATATGGTTTAGAATCCCAACAGTTAGAATACACAGATATTGTTTTTCCAGATGGTAGTGTAAATAGCAATCTTTTTAGTTTAGGACCAATTATTTATCACGTTGGAAATCATCTAGGTTATGTAGGTCATTATATGCTAATTGTAGATTATGATCCTTCTCAAGGTTTTATTATTAATGATCCTTCCGGAAGAGATATTGCTTATGTTCCACCAAAAGATCTTTTCTGTAACGACTGTCATTTTTTTCTTATTAAAAAAACTCGTTAAAAGAAACTAATTTTTATTTGATTTCTACTTTAGCTCCTGCTTGTTCGAATTTTTTCTTTAATTCTTCTGCCTTTGCTTTTTCTATTTGAGAAGCAACTCTTTGCGGTGGATTATCAACCATATCTTTAGCATCTTTCAAAGACAAGTTAGGGTTGATTTCTCTTAAGACTTTAATAACATTAATCTTGTTAGCTCCTGAATCAACCAAAATAACATCGACAAGAGAAGAAGTTTGTGTTTCTTGAGTTTGTGAAGGAGCTTGAGGAACAGAAAAAGTAAATTGCATAGGGCTAATATTAAATTTTTCTTCTAAAGCTTTAACAAGTTCATTAAGTTCGACAACTGTTAATTCTTCGATCATTTTAATGATTTGTTCAATTTTTTCTGACATTGTTTTTAATTATTATTTTTTAATTGCCGACAAAATTAATAATAATTTAGAAAATGGCATTTTTAAATCGTAAGTTAATCTTTGAAGCGGCAAAGAAAGAGAGAAAATAAGTTTGTAAATAAGTTCTTCTCTTGATGGAAGATCAACAAGTTCCCAAATATCTCGAGAAGAAAGTTTTTTACCTCTAAAATATCCACCTAAAACTTTTATCTTTTCTTCTTTCTTATAATCTTTAAGAGTTTTTAAAGCAGATAAATTTTCATCTAAAAGCCAAAGAAAACCAAATGGTTCTTTGAGTTCTTCTTCACTGAAAGGAAATTCAGGATTACTTCTATAAATCAAAGTTTTTTTAGCAACTTCAATCAAGCCTCTTTTTTCTTTAACTTGGAGGCGTAAAGTTTGAAGAGTTTCTCCATCCAAATTAAGTAAACTAAAAATCACATAACCAGGATTTTTTTCAAATTTTGTTTTTAAACTCTCAATAATTTTTGATTTTTCTTTTTTTGTTTTTTTCATTTTGCCTCGAGAGGGTTCCTTAAAAGGATTTAAGCCTTTTGGCCCCTCTTTTCTCAGGCTTAATTAATAAAAATTATAAGGCAAAATTTATTTGAAGTCAAATTTTTAAGCCAGTAACTTTTATAACTTTTTTAATAATCTCTTCCGAAGCTTTAATGCTTTTTTCTTTTCCTTTTTCTAAAATTTCTAAAACTTCCTTTTTCTTTAATTTTGATTTCTTTTTTCTTGCCAAAGCAAAGTGTTCCAAAAATTTTTTATAAACTTCTCTTTTAAAATCTGCATAGGAAATATCACGAAATTCTTCTTCTATTTCTGGAAGCGGTTTATTTGTAAGATATTTATAAATTATCATCAAATTGCTTATTCCAGGTTTATTTTCAGGATCATATCTTATTTCTCTTCCAGAATCTGTAACTGCTTTCATTATTTTTTCTTCAATTTCTTTTTCAGGAGCAAAAATTTCTAAACAACCTTCTGGCATAGATTTAGACATTTTTTTTAAAGGATTAGAAAGACTCATTATTTTATAAGTTTCTTGTGGAATAAGTGCTTCAGGAATTTTGAAAATTTTTCCAAATCTGGAGTTAAACCTGCGAGCAATTTCTCTTGTAAGTTCAAGATGTTGTCTTTGATCTTCTCCTACAGGAACTAAATCTGCATTATAAAGTAAAATATCAGCTGCCATTAAAACAGGGTACATTAAAATACCAGAACCTACTCCTTCTTTCTTATATTTCTCGCTTTGTTCTTTAAATTCATGCATTCTTTGAAGTTCTCCTACATAGGTAAAACAACCTAAAATCCATGAAAGGTATGGATGCCATGGATTATCAGATTGAAGAAAAAGACTCGTTTTTTTAGGATCAATTCCTAAGGCTAAAAGAGAAGTCACTAAATCGTATGTTAATTCTTGGAGTTCTTTGGGATCATAAGGAACAGTTTGTGCATGTAAATTAGCTATCATTAAAAATACTTCGTTTTTTTCTTGAAGATCAATCACTTGTCTTATCATTCCTAAATAATTTCCAAGATGGACTTTTCCTGTTGGTTTTATACCTGTAAGAATTCTTTTTTTCATTTTTGCACTTGAAAAAATATTTCTACGGCTTCAGGCTCTTTAGAAAGAAAATCAATTATTGATTCAACTTTTTGTGTTTCTTTTGATTTTATTTGAAAATAAGTTCGGGACAGTCCTATTAGTGAGTTTTCTTTATTGTATAAAAAAATTATAGCTTCTATTTTATCAAAATCATAAATTGAACTGTTATAAACATTAAAAGAAATCCGATAGCCTCCTATTTCTAGCTTTTCTATTTTTGGTTCATAATAAATAAGATCACGAGAAGAAAATTTTTCTTCAAATTCTTTCCAATCATAGTCATTTATTTCTACTTTTGGTTTAAAATCATCAAATTCTGGAGCTCTTACGTTTTGAATGATAAGCCACCTTGTTTCGTTAGGATAAATAAAAGAAGTTTCTTTTGGTGTTTCGAAAATTTTTTTACCTTCTTTATCATAAAGTTCAAAATAATATGAAAGTTTTTCTAAACCATATTTTTCATTAGGATTAAAAATTTTAAAAACAAAATCATAACTGCCGTCTTTGTAAGAAATAAATCTTTTAGAAGAAATTCTTAAAGGCTCTAATTTTTTGACTTCGCAAGGAGGACAAGGACCACCACAATCAATATCTAACTCTCCTTGATTTTTTATATTATCAAAACAAGAAGGTTTTGGAGAAAGAAATTTGTAAAGAGAAAAAAATAAAAAGATTAAAAGAGGAGAAACAAAAATTAAAAAAATTTTAATTTGTTTTAAAAGCCTTTCTGACATTAGTTTAATTTTAAAATAAAAAGCCCGGGCAGCACCTACTCTCGCACCCTTAGGTACTACCATCGGCTCCGGGCCGTTTCACCCAACTGTTCGGAATGTGAAGGGGTGGTTCCAACCCGGAT